>OGUK01000154.1_pt1 | contig 65267 bp, 67 predicted proteins | sample 1553151 | NCBI WGS metagenome assembly OGUK01 (sample SAMEA2580208, study PRJEB22360) | human gut metagenome | biome: human gut; feature: human-associated habitat; material: faeces | place: Denmark | collected 2008/2010
TGTCACATCTTCTTATCCAAGATGCGACAAAAGCACCTGAATTGTTCGCCAAGTCGGCCCATGTATATGTAAACTATGCAGAAGCTGAAGTAGAAAAACACTTCAACTTCATCCGCAAGTTTAAAGCAGATGATTTGGCTGACTATCGCCAGTAAACACGCCACTCCGACACCATAACGGTGAAGCGAAAAATAAGGATTAAAAGGGAAGAAGTATCAGTTTCGATACTTTCTCCCTTTTTTCGCATCCCTTTCACAAATTTTGCCGTTCTTTTATAATCTTTTCCGGCTTCCAACGTGTTGGTAGTAAGAAAAAACAAATAAAAGAACCTTGACTTATGAAAGAATTAGAATTAACCAGCAATGCCGCACTGACAGATGTGGTATACGAAGCTGCTTTAAACGGTAGTTTACTGAATGTCAAACTAGTAACCGGAGCTGTTGGCGATGACGAAATCAGAGGACTGATACCCGAAGCAAACCATTATCATGTCACTCACCCGAAAACGAGTGAAGAAATTTTGTTTGAACAGCCATTGGATGCATCTGATAACAAGGTCCCGGTATATGGATTGGGGGCATTGATTCAATCACCCGCAGGTGGTTGTCACGGCACACTGGCAAAAGGAGAAAGTCGCACAGCCACAGCACGTAAAGTGGTTGCTCACGGACCAATGTGGATATATGTTGCCATAGCTGTCGGCATGGATAAAGAAGGTACGGAATCACCTTTCATGGTAGTACAAAGTGCCGGCACGTATGGCTCGGAAAAAACGAACGAAAGTGAAATGATCGGTTATGTAGACGGTCGCATACATGAAATGACTGCCTTGCTGGTACGCCGTGCGCGTCTCGAAGCATTAAATCTGACCGCTATCCGTGTAGGATATAAATATTTATTCGTCGAACCCGGACAGATTGGAAAAGCGAAAGTAAAAGAAGGATAATAAATACCTGAATACAAATATGTCAAAACTTCCTTCTTATCGAAATCGCCCTCGCTACAACTACCTGTGGCGAGGGTGATTTTTAGTTTATGAGCGTTTCGACACGCCCTCTTCTTGCTGTATATTATTCCAAATCCTCCACCGGCAACTCCGTTTCTTTTCTATAGCCCGATGAGGTAAATATAGCAATCAATTCGCCTTTCTCATTCGTTATCTTCACTTCTACAAAAGGAATGCGATGGTGATTAAACACCTCAGCAGCATCTGCATACACATATCCTGATTTTGCAGGACGCAAGAAAGTAATATTAGCTGTCACAGACAGTGTAAGCCGGCGATGACTATTTGCCACGGCAGCAAATGCCAGATCAGCCAGTGTAAACAAGGCTCCTCCCTGGCACACCCCTCCACCGTTGAGATGTCGTTCCGTAACCAACATACGTGCACGCGCATACCCCGGTTTTATTTCTAGCAGCTCCACACCGGTGCATGAAGCGAACCGGTCTGTCCTCAGAAATTCTTTTAATGTCTGCATATTAACGAATCGTTACCATAGTCGCTCCAAAGCCATATTCGCGGAAAGAAGCATCCTGACTCTGATAATTCTTATACTTATATTTTAATTCTTGCAAGATGGCTTTGCGCAAAACGCCATCGCCCTTGCCATGAATGAAAACAATCTTCTGTCCTTTCTTGCTCTTGTATTCCTCCAGAGTCTTACGGAACACATCAAGCTGATAGTTCAGAATTTCACCATTACTCATGCCGGCAGTAGAGTCGAGCAACTCATGGGCGTGAAGGTCTATCTCTACGATATCGCTCTGCGGAACTTTCGCCTCAGGCTTACGTGCCGGAATAACATCAACAGCTTTCTTTGCCAAAAGCGCATCTTTAATATCGTCCGCGTTTAAAAAAGTCTGTCGGGCAGGCATATCATCTTTCACAATATCATAAATTAATGATGGTTCTTCAAAGAATATGCTTTCGCGGAACGTATGGAGTTTATAAAACTTAACCGTATCTATACGAAGCTCCACCGATACGGCAGGCTTTATCATAAAGCTCTTATTATCTTTAAAAGCAAGCACTTGCACTGCCACATGCTCCAGTTCATTTAAAATGCTCTTGTCAAACTCTTCGATATAGAATTTAGTATTCGGCTGCACAGTTCCCCAACTCCGCACACGCCAATTATGACCTTCGGCACAAAGATAAGCAAATGAAAGCGTATAGTTACTGTCATTGATAATATAAGCATCAAAACCGGTGCTCGAAATTGCTTTGATATCTTGTGGAACAAAGGCCAACATTACATTAAGCACATCCCCTCCTTTACGCTCGGCGGCACGATAAGTGATGGGACGTTCGTCTTCCTCTTCTTCCATTGACTTTTTCACGGTCTGCACAGCCCCTTTGGATTTGGCTGCATCAGGCACATCCTTCTGCGCAACAGGTTTGCGCTTTATATTATAATCATCAGCATCTATTACTACACATTCTCTAACAGGCATCGGAATATCAAACCCATCGGCATCTTCCACCAATGCAATGTCTTTTCCCTGAAATCCTGTTACAATACCGCCTCCCACTTCACTGAGAAAACGAACTTTATCTCCTATTTTCATATTGTTTGCTTTTTAGTTTGCACAAATATCGGTACTTTTGCGCAAACTACAAAAGGTTTATTCTAATATACTGTAGACAGCTTTTAAATTAACATGATCCGCACTTATCTTCTCTTTTACCCTCCCCCCATTACATGACAACCTTATGAAAAACATTACGGAATACAGCACAATCAATGGTTATCTACCGCATCCATAGAAAGCTTCCTGACAGTTACTTCCCGAACCGCATCCCAATATTTACAATCCAATTCAAAAAAGATAGATGTGTAAGGCAATGTCAAAGCTGTTTTAATGACAACCACCTGATAGAGCTTGCTGACACTATCCAACTTTGAAATCAGTTCTTCGTGAGGAAGAAAAGTCACTTTCTCACTCCCATCCAATACTTTACTTAACGAATTTCTGTATGCCGTCACACCGGGACACAGTTCTTCTGTCAAGGCCAACTGCTCACGATCCTGATATATATGCGCAAAGACATGCTCCGACCGACGAATCCGGTCCATGACAAAAGCGGCAACATTTCCAAAAGTTTCAGGAGCATATAAAGTGATGATACCCGGATCAGCCTGCAAGGGATATGCCATATCTGTAACAACAATCCAATTACGATGCCCCAACAAAGGCAGTTTTTCTTGCAAGCTTTCCTTCCAATCAGCCACCGACGTCTTTTCCGGATGCAGGACATTGCCAGCCTGTTCATGACAGGCCGGCAATATAAGACTGATACAAACCAATAAAAAATACCAATAACGCATTAATTTACCATTTTATAGTTTCGGACTCTCCTGCCGTAAGTTGCTTTTTCTTCGTTTTCACAGTCACATCTCCAATACGAAGGCGTTCAATGCCCAAAGTTCCTCTCAGCACCTCCAATGTGGCTTCACCGTCAGAAATCCGACACATTCCCCATGCGTACCCATTGCTCCAAAAATAGGTTCCGGGAGCAGACGTAAACTGCATTTGTTTATCTACTGCCGAGTAGTGAAATCCACTCAGCGCGATCACACTCGCCCAACTAGCCATTGAACGGGCATAATGATGTCCGCATTCCGGCTCACTGAACGGATTACGCTTGGCACCATCAAAACGGTCACGGATAGAACGGATACAAGTCAATGCCTCATCCGTCATTCCTTCATATATCATACCCACAGCAGCACAATATTCAAATCCGGTCATTACCTCTGCAAAATAGGGGAAGGGCACTTCCAAACGTCCTTTAGGCCACGAAGCCATCAGAAGTCCTGCTTCCTCACCCATTACGTAAGAACGCATATTGTTAAAATGACGGCTGAAATCGGATACATAGTTATATTTCATAATGCTTTCCATAGTTGTATGAATATGCTTTTTGTCTCCCAAATATCCCAACCCGCAAATATGTGCCATATACTGCCCCACTAATTGGTCAACCAGACACCCTTTGCCCAACTGGAAAGCCGGAATTTTATCATCTGCACCTTCCATATTGATGAATTCAAAAGTTTCAGGATCAGTAATGTGATGTTCATAATATTCACCGTTAAACAAATGTTCATCCATCCACCGACTACCCTGTTCAAATAGCCTCCGACACTTCTTGGCAAAAGATTTATCTTTCATAGCCCATGCCATTTCCTCGGCTGCCCGCAATGCCCCCATATACCAAAATCCCATTTGAGGATTAGGGCCAAAATAATTCACATCCATCGTGTTATGCTGCGACCCTTCCATTACTCCATCTTGATTTCCATCCCATCCCTTCTCTGTCCAAGCATAAGAGAGTACTTTTTTAACCTGTCCCCAGTTTTTCCGGAGAAAAGCATAGTCACCCGACAGTTGCCACTCCCGATACATCTTCATGATACATCCCATCTGCCCATCGGCCGCAGCCGAATTTCCTTTTGCAGCTTCCGACAAAGGCAAATCAGCCCGAAAGTTCATCAACCCATTCTCTTTCGTGGCATAGTTAAACTCCACATCGCGCATTGTCTGTGCCAAACCACCGAACAAAAAGGGAGTAGCCATTTCATAATTCCAAACATGAGTACATGACCCTTGACAAGAACCAAAACGATCCATTATTCCTTCCCAACCCATCAAATGACCGCTAGGCAAACGAAATACTGTCTGCGAGCGCAAAGTAGCCAAGTTAAACAGAGCTGCCTCTTTCACTGTTTCAGGATAAGAACTATTCAAAAATGAACGAACAAACAAGAGAGTCTCTTCTTCCAATTGCTTCATACGGGGAATCACCTTCTCGGCCACTTCCCATGCATCAGCAAACTGTCGGCTATAATAATTGCCTACTATGGTAGATGACCATCCTTTACGGTTCGGGAAATTCCAAGTCAGATAAAAAACAAAAGTTTCCGTAGCCTGAGGAGCAATTGTTTTTTTTACTGCCAGAGAAGCCATCGGATCTTCATCTGACGGCTGTTCCCTTTCTACCATAACCCCATCTTCGCTAAAATCGTCCCAAAAGTTCAAAATGGCATTATTCCATGAATCAGCTTTTGAAGAAGTCCGATAACTTACTTGTCCTGTTGAAGAAGTCACCAAAGCGATTGTCCCCCATGCCGGATCCTGTTTGTCAACTCCTTCGGAGTATAAATAAATACCTTTCCGATTTCCACTTTCCCTGTACTCATTCCTGTTCTTCTCAGCACCTACCGGAATATAATCTCCTTTCCAGTCTGTCCGAAACTTACTGCCGTCTTTCCCAATAAAATTCCTCATAGAGCCACACACGGAAACCTCCAAAGGACTACCACCGGTATTTGTAACCTCATAGGCAAGCACCGCCACCGGCAACCCGCTGTCATCAGCATTCCCCGGGAGCAATGGGTTGAATCCCTTTATCTTTACAGTAACCGGTAATTCGGCATCCGAAAGATTCACTTGCCCGAACGGGTAAGCCCCATCGAAAGAGGCCTCGGCAAAACGGGGAAAGCCGTGATGGTTAACCGGACGACCTTCATAGTGCAAATATTCATGGCTGTAAAGAGGACCTTCCAACAAAGTCGTCACAGGAATATTATCCTGTGACTTAACATAAATAGAAAAGAAAGGAGCATTATTACCGGTAGTTACCGTGCTATATTTCTTCCCCGGAACATTCATTATTTCCCAATCACGCAACTCTCCTCTTCCACCAAGAGATACGGTACCTGTTCCTATTCCGCCTAAAGGAAGAGCTATCTGAAACAAATGCTCCTTATTATAATGCTTCAACACAGGCCAATCAGACGGTTTCCATTCCTGAGCAGACAATGAGCCCGCTGCCAAAAGAGCCAACAAGCTCCATTTCTGTAAATGTGTAATCATATATATTTAATTTTATCTATTACCAATTAGGATTTTGAGTTAAATTAGGATTTTTATCTCTTGCTGACTGAGGGATCGGCCACAGATAATGTTTTTGCGGATCGAATGTGCGTTCCTGCCCAAGGAATTTTTCCTGAGTATAATCTCCGATAGCAGTATGCTCATCCTTATTGATACCATATCCGGGTTGATTCAATACAACTTCTGCCGTTTTCCAGCGCAAAATATCAAAATAACGCTTATGTTCACCAACAAATTCATGCCTTCTTTCTTCCCTGATAATAGTACGCATCCGTTCCTGATTTCCAAGTTGACTGTCGACTCCGGGCAAACCGGCACGTTTCCTGACCTGATTGACCGCCCATACTATTTCTGCATTATACGGCTCATATTCGTTCAAAGCCTCTGCATAAATCAACAATGTTTCCGCATAACGATACAGGCTGAAATTCGTCCATGAAGCATCAACTTTCTCCAATTCCAAATCGTTATATTTCAAATACATATATCCCGTTATTCCACCACCCTCATTATTAATGCGTTCCGGATTATTATAAGCCGGATGAGGCATATACGGAGTATAACTTCCATCCGGTCTGAGAATATCCACCCCCGGCAACATAAATGTTTTCTTCAAGCGCGCATCCCGGTTCTCCCATGGGTGTTCCATATCATACAAAGAGGATTCATAAATAGTCTTTCCATCAGTCATCTCATACGAATCAACCAAATCTCGTGTCGGGCAAAAACTAGCCCATCCTCGACCTGTCACCCCAACTCCCGATGGTGAACATAACACAGGCAACATATGCGTCAATTCATCCTCCATATACTGATGGGCAAGAATAACTTCTTTATTATTATTGTTGGCTGCAGCTTTGAACAAAAAGGCAAAATCATTTTCCAAACCATATAAATTAAGGTCAATCACCTTCTTTGCCAACGAAGCAGCTTCCTTCCAAAGTTCTTTTGCCTCCTCTCCCTGATGAAACTTTTTATAACTTGCCATATCCAAATACATATCAGCTTTCAACATCAAAGCGGCCCCCTTAGTTATACGGCCCACATCATCTCCCGAATAAGTTTCCGGCAAATATTCTATCGCCTTATCCACATTTTCAATGGCATAGTCCAGCACCTCCTGCTTAGGAGAACGAGGCAATGCAGCCTCTTCCAAAGAAACAGGTTTTTCCTTAATGAGAGGAATATCCCCAAAATGCCGCGCCATCCTGTAATATTTCAACGCTAAAATAAAACGTATCTCTCCTTCAAAACGCTGTTTTTTTTCTTCTTTTATTTCCATTCCCTGAAGTTTGTCCAAACAATAAAGAATGCGATAAATATGGTCGTATTTCCATTCTTCAGACAAATAGCCTGTAGCCGCATTATGTATTCCCTGGCAAATATATCCCAAACCATTCTCTCCCCACGAGTTCGTCATCAAAGAGTTGTCACTCTCACAATCTCTCCAAAAATCCCTTTCACCCGGCAATAACGGATACAGGGCATTTACTCCTTTCTCTACATCTGCTTCTGTTTTCCAAAAAGTATTTGCAGAAGCTTGTTCCAACGGATCACGGTCTAAAAAATCTGCACAACCAGACAATGTAAGCACAGCAACAAATAAAATATAAAAACGATAATGTCTCATACTGTTATTAGAATTGAAGATTTATACCAAATGAAAATGTTCTGGACAAAGGATACCATCCGCCCTCCGGATCAAAGCCATCGTAGCCGGTAATGGTCGCTAAATTCTGTCCTGACAAATAAAGTCTCAGATATTTAATATTCACCTTTTCCAATAATGCTTTTGAGAAAGTATAACCAATCTGCACATTTTGGATTTTCAGGTAATCGGCATTACGCAACCAATAGCTATTATATTGAGTATCATTAGCCGTATTCGTTAAAGTAAGCCGGGGATAAGTGGCATCCGGGTTATTTTCACTCCATGCATCCAAATGCATAGGGCGTGCATTCTGAGATAAATAGAAAGCCCATCCTTCATAACCGGATATGTATTTCTTCACATTCAATTTACCATACATATTCATGGAAAAATCAAAGTTCTTATACCCAAAATGCAAGTTCAACCCATAATTAATCGGTAATTTATCATTCAAGATAACACGGTCATTACCGTCAATAACTCCATTGTCATCTTGATCTTTAAATTTTATGTTACCGGGAAGAACATTTCCTTGCTCAGCATGATTCTTTATGTCTTCTTCACTCTGAAACAATCCCTCGGCTTCATAACCGAAAGGTAACTGATACTGCCCGTTTAAATAGGTCACTGCATTTCCCTCAATCCATTTATCCGAATTTCCCATTTCCAGCACTTTATTTTTTGAGAAGCTCGCATTCATATCTACTCCCCATGAGAAATCTCCTTTACTGTCATTATAAGACGTCAGAATATCCATCCCTTGATTTCTCATTCTCAACAAATTTGAAATCGGAGCAGAAAGTCCGAATTCAGAGGGAACAGGAGGAGTATATAATATATTACGACGAAGATTATTAAAATAATCAACAGACAGTTTGATACGTTGATCCCACATTCCAAAATCAATTCCAATATTAGCCAATTCTGAAACTTCCCAAGTAATATCAGGATTTATAGCGACATTATTATATGCACCACCAACCAATTTCCCATTAAACGAATAAATTTTAGGATCATAACTTAAGACTTGTGCAGTCGGATAATAGCCTACTTTTTCCGCATCTCCTAATGTTCCCCAAGATCCCCTGATCTTTAATTCGGACAACCAGGAAGATGCTCCTTCCATAAATTTCTCACGATGAATATTCCATCCGGCAGAAAATGAAGGGAATACCCCCCATCTATGTCCCTCTGCAAAGCGAGAAGAACCATCTGCCCTTAAACTTGCTTCAAATAAGTAACGTCCCTGATAGTCGTAATTAACACGTCCAAACCAAGACTGTATAGCCACATCACGAGTTGTCGAACTTCCATTCTGCTTATTATCACTACCTACCCCCAATACATCAATATCATCAAACGGCATATTATCTCTGGAAGCCCAAAATCCTTCCTGCTTGAAATATTCTTGGGAATAACCAGCCAAAAATTTGAAATGATGTGAGTCTGCCAACGTAAGCGCATAATCAGAAGTAAACTGCAATTGTGTACGGTATTGATAAGCATTAGAATCTTTCAAAGAAGAAACAAGATTTTCCGTCTTTGCCACATTTCCCTCGGCATCATATAAATAATAAGTCTTTACACGGTCTTTTGTCGTCTGGTCATGCGTATAAGCAGATATGTTTGCTTTTATATTCCAATCTTTCAAAGGAGTATAAGTAGCACTAAATATAGCAAGCATCTCTTTGTGACGTTCTTTTGAATAACCGGCCTCATTGACACCGGCAATAGGGTTTCCTCCCATCGAAGAACCAACCCCATATAGTCCGTTAGCCTCATAAATAGGAGTAACAGGTGATATTCTCGCTGCCTGAGTTTGCCAAATTGTTGTTCCTCCCTGCGGATTCTTTATATTTGTCTGTGTATATTGCAAATTAACCTGCGCAGACAAGTTCTTTAACAGTTGGAAGTGTAAATCAGGTTTGAATATCAAACGGTTATAATCATTGTTAGGTAAAGTACCCTCCTGATAGTCGTTCGAAAGAGAAAAACGATAAGTAATGGATTTCTCTTTACCCGAAACAGCCACATGAGTATTATTAATCAATGTATTTTTACGGTATATTTCTTTATACCACTTATTATCTGCATATTTCCCGTTCTTCAAATCCTGTATGCCTTGTTCACCAAAAAAGGCAGCTTTACCGTCATTAACCATTGCCTCATCATACAAACGCATATAATCTTCGGCACCGACAAAATCCAATTTGAACTGTGGATTCTGAATTCCTATATTGGTAGAAAAGTCAACAACCGGCCGTTCTGAGGTTTGCCCCTTCTTTGTCGTTACCAACATAACCCCATTTGCCGCACGTGACCCATAAATAGAGGCAGAAGCAGCATCCTTCAAAATAGAGATACTTTCTATGTCATTAGGATTCAATGTATAAAGATTACCGGGCACACCATCTATCAGAATAAGAACACCGGAGCTTCCTCCAATCGTGGAAGTACCGTGGATATTTATAGTAGCTCCGGAGCCAACCGCACCACTACCCTTGGTTACTGTCATACCGGGAACCGAACCTGCCAACAACTCCTGAACGTTGGTAACAGAACGCGCCTTCAATGCCTTATCCGCTTTAATAGTTCCGATAGAACCTGTCAAGTTAACCTTTCTTTGTGTACCATATCCTACTACAACAACCTCCTCCAATGCTTGTGTATCCTCCTTTAAAGTCACAACCAGCATCTTGCCGTTTTGCGGTTTCAACTGTCGGGTCTCATAACCAATATAAGAGATTTCCAAAACAGCATTATTCATTGCATTCAGAGTAAAATTACCATCAAAATCAGTTATTGTACCATTGGAAGTACCTTGTACTATCACTGTTGCGCCAATTACCGGCTCACCATTTACATCAATCACCCTTCCTGTCACCTCACCTTGCTGCTCACGATTCAGCGGTTGCCGGGCTCTTTTAATAATTACTTTTTTATCCTGAATTTCATAACTCAAACCGGACTGTCCTTTTAAAAGTTGTTTTACAACTTCTTCTATTACCGCATCTTTTACAGAAATGGAGACACGCTTTTTCGTATCCAAATCAAGGGATGAAAATATGGGGCTTAAAACGAAGTGATAAAATAGAGATAGGATAGGAATAACGGTATAAGGCTATGAAATAGCAAGTTATGAAGAAATAGCCTCAGACGGCCTCGCAAAACGAAATGACTTTATCTTTACCTTATGTTTACATTCGAACGCCTGATTTGGGGCGATTCTTTGCCTTATCTTTACACTAGGCTTTGCATGGTGTATCTTTTATCGCTGAAAACATGAAACGCCGCCAGATCGCCTTAAAATAGGTCGATTTGGTTGGCGTTCTTTTTATGTCGTTTCATTATACGTTTTTGGAAGTTTAACGTATAAAATACTTCCAAATAGTTATTATTTGGTACTTTTGCATCAAAGATATTTCCAAATAGCATGGAGAAACGAGAGGTAAAAGTAGTGCATGTACACCTGATTTTCGAGAAGAAAGATTTCTATTTCGGAAGCCTGTCGGCGGTGTTTGATACGCTGGAGGAAGAGCGGATCGGCATCAAGAAAAGTACCCTTTTACACGCTGGTTTGACTGATGGCAGCATAAAGATGACACAAAGAGCCAGGATTGTCGTTTCTCACCTTATTAGAAGCAATCGTTAAACCGTTGTTATATTGCTGTTTAAAGGCTGTTGTGATACTCGTTCCCGTAGTATCATGGCGGCCTTTCTTTTTTGCAAAAGGGGGTCAAAAAGGGGGACGTAAAAGGGGGACATTTGGAAATGTTAAAAGGGGGTCAAAAGGGGGTCAAAAACTTGTATTTCCGGCGTTGTACAGATATAGGAAAAGTCAGTGAAACGGCTGTTTTTGACAAAAAACGCCCTTTAAGTGGGTAGAAAAAGCCACCTGCATAAACGTATTAATTAATATGATTATGTGATTTATATTACATATTATCAATAAGTTATATATTATATTGCCATTTTTCGCCTTCATTTTTGTGTGCGTTCGCCTTTAAGGGGCTATTCAAGCCTTAATACGCCTATTACGAGTGCAACCGAGTGGATTGCGCTTAAATGTAGTTCGAACGGATCATAATCGGGGTTGTCTGATATAATGGACACATGTTCTTTATCGCTGCCGGGTTTTATTCTTTTAATAAGTGGCCCTTGCGTTGTGTCGATAACATATACTTTATTCCATTGAAAGAACAGATCGGACATAGGTACATGTTGGCAGGCCACAATATCGCCGGAACTATATTTCGGATACATGCTGGAGCCTTTCACCGGTATAAGAAAATCGGCCCCTTTGAACATTGGTATGACGTAACGTTCGCATTCGTACTCTAAAATAGTCTGTTCGCTTGTTAAAGCCCCAGCCATCGCTTCAATTGGTATTAGTGGTATCCCCTCATTGGGATGAGTAGCCGGTATAGCTACCGGTTTATTAAAAACTCTATCCGTTGCGGCTGATAAGGATTCAGGCATAGATTTACTTTCTCCAATAGTCTTTGATTTGGAGTAAGGACAAGCAGATGATTCACTTGATCTGTTCGCATCTTTCAGCATAGGTCCTTCACCCGCCAGTAGCCAGTCTGCTGATATATCACTACATTTTGTGTATATTAGTTCTGAGTCAAATGTGCTTCTAGCTGCCCATGCGCTAATTGTCTGTGGTGAAACACCTAACATATTGGCAAACTTAGCCTTATTCCCATTTGTATAATGGTTTAAAATAGCCTCAAGCATCTGTTTTTTGTCCATGATCCAAAAAATAATCTACGTTTTGTGGAAATAATCTACATTTTGTTTTGCTTATAACTACAAACTGTATATATTTGCAGCGTATTAACAATGATAACGGGCGGTAAATATAGAAAAAACGCTCGAGACGGCATAATTAAAACGGTTAAACATGAAAGCAATCAAAGTATTTATCGACGAAAGGGAGCAGTTTAAGATGCTGAACCTGATTGAAAAGTTCAACAGCCATGAGGATATAGCGGCTGCGGGGACGGGGCAAACTGATTTTGTAGTGGCGGCCAGTGGCGAATGTGCGATGGCTTACGTAAGGGCGGTTCTTGCCGGGAAATTGGATGATTGTACGATTGAAACTATAAAATAAGGAGGAAATATCATGAAAGTGAAAAAGGTAATCGCAAAGAAGGAGTGTGTACGGTTCAATACAGGCGTGTGCCGTGGAAAACAAGAGTTGCTGAAAAAGATAGAAAAGGAATTAAGCGGGATTCCTGAAACGGCAATATTCCAAAATGTCTATGTTGGCGGTATTGCCATTTTGGAGAGAAAAACGGTTGGGAAGGAAATAGATTTGAAATACTCAAAACTGTTCAGGTATGAAGATTTGGTTCCCGGTATTATGACCGCCGGCCAGTTTAAGAGATTAAAGGCAAGAGGAGCTATTCAGGCCTATACACTGCCCGGACCAAACACGCCCGGACAGTATTTCATAAATCTTCCGAATCGGGACGAAACAGGTGCTAATAGAGCCGATCGATCAACAGAATCATCTGCTCCTCTGAGCCATCCGACTGTTCAAAAACTTGCTGAGCTTGAGCGGCAGCGTAAGAATCTATTATTCTTGGTATGTCGTATCCTTCAAGCCGCCCCCGGATATAAGCTACGTCCATCAGAACTTGCAGCTGAAACCGTCGGCGACTTATCTTCTCTTTCTCAAGAGGCGGTATGCAGTCTGCTAATTCGAATGACGAAAGAAGATCCCGCTCGTTCTTCCATAAGAGATACAGCCATACAAAGGAACTCTTGGAAGGAAGAGGCGAATAAGGTTATTCTTGATACTCTTTCAGATGTTGTAGATCTTTAATTGATTCCTTGAATTTATCTTTTTCAATTTGAATGCGTTTGTTTATCCTTTCAAGGGCATCTGTTTCAGAAATGTTTTCTGATTTTGAAAGTAATAAAACAACTTCTTCTTTAAGGGCCGAACAAGTTGTATATGATTCAAACAAACGTTCGATAATGAATTTGATAGGGTCTTTAGTACTCATGATGATATATTTTATGTTTAACATGCTACAAATGTAGCAAACTTCCGCGGTTCGAGAGAATAGCGGAAGCCTTTTAAACAGAATAATAACGGTATTTAAAAAGCAATAGAATATGAAACGACAAATAATAATCGACAGCGACGCAAGAAAGAGACTCCAGGAGGCATTTGGAGTTACCCGCGTTACGGTGTGGAAAGCACTCAACTATGAGAGCGAAAACGAACTGGCCCGTAAAATCCGTTACACGGCAAAGAAAGAGATGGGCGGCATAGAAATAAACGGTGCTCTTCCCGGATTTGAGACCGTCCACGATACGGCCGGTAGAATCACGACCCAGACCTTTGGCCCCCGTGTGAAGATCATTCTGTACTGGGACACCAACAGAACCGCCGTATTGGTAGATGGCGAAGTCCGCCGGATAGAAGACGGGCTGACACTTTCCGAATTTATGAGCGTACAAGGCGAAGTCTATAAAATGGCCCAGTCTTTAGAAGGATAAGGAGGACCCAATATGGAATACTACGGGAAAATATTATGTATTTCAAAAGAGGACCTGACAAGGGACGACCGGCCTGTCCGATTGGCCAACGGTTTGGCGGATTACAGCCGCTCCCGCGAGATTGACGGTATGCATCCGTCTATGATAAGCCAGGAAGTTCTTGCCCCGATTATGAGCGAGGATTGTTATAAGTCGCTTAGGAGGCGTAAGAAAATAAAGCTCGTACAAAAAGGAATTGGGCGTGGGGTAAAAGCTCTTATTGCGGTCGGGAGCCTCCCTGAGAAATACCGTAAAAGAGTAGAAGAGAAATACGGCAACATGCGCCTGGAGATACTCAGGCATTATTTTCTGGCCCATTGGGTTATAGACGATGATGCCCGGACGTTCTACGCCAGAAAAAGCCTCGTTCTCGGTGACAATTTCGATTTGGACAAACAGCAGGAATGTGTCCTGAACGCATCCGCGATACGTGCCGTCCTCCATCTGATGGATGACGTAAAGATGCAACGCGCCGTCATGCAGGGCGAACGGTTATGCTGGGAAGAGATGGCCGGTGCGATCAATTTCTACCAGGCCGAGTTCGGCCATACGCTTCCCCTTTCGGTGAACCGCTTTAAAAAGAAGGTCCTCGAATTTAAGGAGAAAGGCTACGAAGCCCTTATCAGCAAGAAATTCGGCAACCAGAACACGCGTCTGGTCAATGTCAAGGTTGAAAAACTGCTGGTCAGCATCGCCGCACGCCCTAACAGGCCCTGGAATACCAGCGTTCATGAGATGTATAACCAGTTCGTGCGTGGCGAGTTGGAAATGTATGATCCGGAAACGGGCGAGATTTACAACCCGGAGGATTATACGGACAGGAAAGGCAACCCGATAGAGTTAAGCCCCTCGACGGTCCAGTATTATCTGACGCTGCCTAAAAATCAGGCATTGATAGACAAACAGCACATGAGCTGGACGACCTTCATGCACGAACAACGGCCGCACGTCCACCGTGAGAATCCCGAATACAGCTTCAGCAAGGTCTCGTTTGACGACCGCGACCTGCCGCGTAAACTGAAGGACACGAAACAACGTCCGAAAGCCTATTACGCCTACGACGTGGCGAGCCAGTGCGTGGTCGGGTTCTCCTACAGCCGGAAGAAGGACACGGAGCTGGTCGTGGATATGTTCCGCAATATGTTCCGCCTGATAGACCGCCAAGGTTGGGGAGTTCCGGCACAGGTGGAAGTAGAGAACCATTTGATGAGCCAATGGAAAGAGGGTTTCCTAAAGGCCGGGGAAGTGTTCGAATTTGTACGCTTCTGTGCCCCGCAGAACTCGGAAGAGAAATATGCCGAATCGATGAACGGTGTCAAAAAACGCAGCTTTGAGCACGAGCACCAGTTGGGGATCGGACGCTTCTATTCCAAATTGAAGAAATACCGGACGGAATCGAAAAAGGTATTTGACGAACTGAACGACACCTACGAGGACAAGCAATATTACACCTGGGAGGAACTGATCGCGGAGGACCAGGAAATCATCCGCCTGTTTAACGAATCTCCCCACCCGAACCAGAAGAAATATCCGGGCATGAGCCGCTGGCAGGTGCTTTGCGAACGTATGAATCCGGATTTACGTCCGTACGATAAAGCCTATATAGCCCGGTTTATCGGCGAACACGTTCCGACCACCATCCGCCGGAACAGCTACTGCCGAGTGAACTATACGGACTACTGGCTGAGTTCGCCCGAAGTCATAGGACGGCTGGCCCCAAACAATTACAAGGTGGACGCCTACTATATACCGGAAGAGGACGGCGGCATAAAAGACGTGTTCATCTATCAGAACGGGAACTTGATTGACACGCTGGTAGACATGGGCAAGTTCAACACCGCCGACGTGGAACAAACCGATGAGGACAAACGGATTTTAGGCCGGCAAATGAAGTTTATCCGTGACTTTGACGAAATGATCTCCCGCGACGGCGTTACGCCCGTCGGCACGTTGAAATCGAAAGCCGTCAAACAGATTGCCTCGGTACCGGCCAAGGCCGTGGAGATTCAGAAAGAAGAGGAAATAGACTATCTGAACTATGCCAAAGGCAAGGATTATACCCGCATCGCGAAGGATGCGGTTTAAACAGCATTCTAAAACAATTCAAAAAGCATTATGACATGGAAGTAACGAAAGAAATAAAAGACCGTATATTGGCCGCCATCCGCGACAACCGCGAGAATTATCCGAGTGACAACAAGCACGCGGCCGCACTGGGTATTTCCGCCAGTGTGTACAACTCATTGAAAAAGGGAATAACGGACAGGCTGGTAAGCGATACGAACTGGATTTGCCTTGCCCGCCGGTTGAACGTCTCCCTGCAGGACGAAATCGAATGGAAGGCGGCCGAGACCCCGACCTTCCAGTTCATCACCGAGCAGCTTCGCACCTGTCAGGAAAGCGGCGTGTCGGCCCTGCTTTGCGACCTTGCCAATATCGGAAAGACATTCACGGCACGCGCCTATGTCAAGGCACATCGCAATGCGATCTACGTGGATTGCTCCCAGGTAAAGAACAAGTCGCGCCTGATCCGCTTCATCGCCAAAGAGTTCGGTGTAAACAACAACGGCCGGTATGCGGACGTGTACGACGACCTTTGTTTTTATCTCCGGACGCTGGAACACCCGCTTATCATATTGGACGAGGCCGGTGACCTGCAATATGACGCGTTCCTTGAGCTGAAAGCCCTGTGGAATGCCACCGAACGCAGTTGTGCCTGGTACATGATGGGTGCCGACGGGCTTCGGGCAAAGATCACCCGCTCCATTGAAAACGAAAAGATCGGCTATACGGAAATGTTCTCGCGCTACGGTGACAAGTTCAGCAAGGTAACGCCGGACGATGGCAAAGAACGTGAAGTATTCCTGAAGGCGCAGGCGGCTATGGTGGTCAAGGTGAACGCCCCGGAACGGGGTGACATCATGCAGATCGTAAATCGCACCGGCGGAAGCCTCCGCCGGGTTTACACCGAGATAGAAAAGCTGAGAAAGGAGGTGAAAGCATGAAACGGGCCTATTCGCCAACGGAGGTGCAACAAATGAACATTCCCAGTTTCCCGTTCGAGGGAAAATGGGAAGCCGCCTTCGGCCATCCCGACCGTACGGGCACATGGATCATTTGGGGCGAAAGCGGTAACGGGAAAAGCAGCTTTGTGATGCAGTTGGCAAAATACCTTTGCCAGTGGTGCACTGTAGCCTATGACAGCCTGGAAGAAAGTACCAAGCTTTCGTTCCAGAACACGTTGAAACGGGAGCGCATGGAGGAAGTGAATTACAGGTTCAAGATATTGGACCGGGAACCGATGGATGAGCTGAGCGAACGTCTTTCGAAGCGTCGTAGCCCGGATGTGGTGATAATAGACAGCCTCCAGTACTCCGGATTGACTTATACCTCCTATAAGGAGCTCAAAGAAAAACACCGGAACAAGTTGCTGGTATTTGTCAGCCACTGTGAGGGTGGAAAACCGGAGGGGCGTATAGCGAAGAAAGTTGTCTATGACGCTGATATGAAAATATTCGTTCGCGGCTTTCGGGCCGTATGCAAGGGGCGGTTTATCACCCAGCCGGGCAATTCTTATATAATTTGGGAAGAGGGTGCCGCCCTGTACTCAATGGAATAGCAATCACTAAAATATAAAAATCATGGACGAAACAATCGAAGCAATCGTAAACGACGCGGTGGAAAGGGCGATGGCCTTTTCTCCCGGCGACCAATCATTCATTTACAGTGAGGTATCGGACCGCCTGTCGGATTTATCGCATACGGCACTGATGACCGAGTACGGGCTAAAAGAGGAGGATTTTGAATGAAAGCACGCAATTACGCCCGGTTTTACACCCTGTTGAACCGCCTGCCTACGACGGACCGGGACGAACTGAAAGCAACGCTGGTAAGCCAGTACACGGGCGGCCGGACTGAATCGCTCCGGGAAATGACAACGAAAGAGTACGACACCATGTGCGACGCGATGCAACAGATGGCCGGAGGCTACCGGGCACGGGAAATTTACCGGGAGGAACTTCGCCGGAAACGCTCGGCGGTACTGAAGCAACTCCAGAAGATAGGTGTCGATACGACCGACTGGAACCGGGTGGACGCTTACTGTATGAATCCCCGGATCGCCGGTAAGGAGTTTCGGAAACTGACCGCCGAGGAACTGGACACGGTAAACATCAAGCTCCGGATCATCCAGCGGAAAGAGAGAGAAAACAACAATGATAATCAATTTTTAAACTGACAGAATCATGGAAGAAGTAAAACAGACAGTTGAAATGACAGCCGAAGAACGGCAGGAGGATGAAGCATTCAAGGCGGCACAAGCCGAAAAGAAAGCCAAGGAACAGGCCAAGCGGGACCGCGAGGCGTACAAGGAACTGGTGGACGAAACGATCGAGGAGGCGATCCCGGACTTGCAAGCGGTCAGCGACTGCATCAAGACCGTGAAGAACGGCGTACTGAATAACTTCCGCCGCGTGATCGACATGAAGTCGGAAGTCTTGAAATTGAAAAAGGACGGCCAACGCACAGACACCTTTACCAATACGGCGGGCGACAAGCGTATCACGGTCGGCGTTTACACAACCGACGGCTACCGGGATACAGTGGAAGACGGTATCGCCATCGTAAAAGAATACATCGAAGGGCTGGCGAGCGACGAAAAGACGAAAGCTCTCGTGAAAATGGTGCTCCGCCTTCTGGCCCGTGATGCCAAAGGCACGCTAAAGGCGAGCCGGGTGGTCCAGCTCCGGAAGATTGCGGAAGAAACCGGTTCTGAACGCTTCATGTATGGCGTTCAGATCATCGAAGAAGCCTACCAGCCGGCCATCAGCAAACAGTTTATCCGGGCCGAAGTCAAGAATGATAACGGGGCATGGATAGCGATACCGTTAGGAATGACGGAGGCATGAAGGTGAAATCCGCTACCCTTACCCCCGGCTACTGGATATATGTCTGTCCCTGCGGCTTTCAGTGTTCGGTTTGCCGGGTGGATAAAAAGGAGGGGAAATGGCTGGTATATTGTTTTAAATGCAAACAATCCAATGGCAAATATCACAAGGTTATGATGGAAAGAATAGAATTTTCTAAAAACTGGAACGGGAAATTGAACGGTGACAGCTTCACGATGATGAAGCTGCATGATCCCGTGAAATATTGCGTCGGTGCCGTCAAGCAGATTTACTTGAAGGGCATCTGGAAGGGTGACGCCCGGATCATAGACGTGAAACGCATCCGCCTTTCGGACATAAACCTGTTCGTCTCGAAACTGGACATGGGCCTTTCGGCGGATGATTGCAGGCAGGCGTTTCGCGCCATGTACAAGAACCGCCCGATCAATTGGGAAACCCAGCTGATTGACCTTTGCCTTCTGGAATACCTGAAGGAATCCAAAGAGCCGGGATTGTTCCCGTGTCAGGAAGGGGAGGTGAGAGTATGAGCAGGAGCGTGCAATCGATCGATCTTTTTATCGACAAGTACACCCCCAAGAGGGAGATTGTAAAGGCAGGGGGCTTTATTTGCCCCACCTGTAACGGGAGCGGCGGTTTTCAGGAAGAAATAGGGCGTGACAATTACAGATGGAAGACTTGCTCCCGTTGTGACGGGACGGGTAGAATGAGAGCTGTCGTTACGGTGGACTGGAAAGCGGACTACGACTCTTGAAAACCGATGATCCGAAAATGCCGGACGGCGGGTTTGGTCTGACAATGATTAATTTTTAAAACAGGGAAGAAATGATGAACAGTATTTTAAACAGGTTAAAAAGAAAAGCGGATCGACCGAATAAGACGGACGAACTGCTGCCCAAACGGGAGAAAACGATCCCGCCGCATATCGTGGTCTGCAAGGTCTGCGAGGGTAAGGGCAGGAAAGACGGTGCGATTTGCCCCCAGTGCAAGGGCTCCGGGCGCGTAATCGTATCATGTGAAGTAACAACGTATGTATCGGCTTATGTGCCGGAAAATTAAAAGCAAATCTTAAAAATACGAGTATGGAAAAGAAAATGGTAGAAATGAAATTGGTCAACGATATTCCCGAACTGATCAGGTTTCAAGAATTTGTGCTACTCTCCTTGCCTTCCGATGCCCCGCAGCGGCTCCGATGCGTCCAGAAGGATATTCTGGAGGTATTGAAAGCCGTCAACCGGATGAATATGGTTGGTATCAATGCCAATTAAAAAAGGATTAATCAAAAAAAGAACCGGGCTATTTCGGCCCGGTTTATAAAAACGAATACAATGGAAGCAAAAGAAAACAAGAACACCGATTGGATGCCTATAAAAGGCTTCGACGGATATGTGGTAAATGAGAACGGAGAAGTGATGAACTTGAAAAGAGGGCGGTTACTGACTGTCAGCTACGGGAAGCGCATAAAAATGTGCGTCAAAGGCAAAGAATACCTGACGTCCGCGCCGCGTGTTCTTTATGCCGCTATCCACGGAATAGACCCGCGCGAGATAGGGCGCGACTTCATTATAATAAATACCGGGCGGAAACTGTCTGTCAGAACTCTCAAGGTCATACAAAGAAGGGACATTCTTGGTATTTACAACAGGAAAGGGACTTTTCAAAGCCCGTATGCCAACCGGGAGGAGGAATATTCCGTAATTATCTCTTTCTCCACTTGCGCGAAAAATCTTGATGTGGAAGGCATGTGGAAGATTTTTAACAAGGTAAAGCCGAAGATCATGAAAACCATAGAACGCTTCGTTAAAAGCGAAGAAGACAAGGAGTCGCATTTTCAACATCTTTGTGCATACATTATCGACGGGATCGTTGAAGGCCGCTATATCGTGCCGGAACCGGCAAGGTACGCACGCCGAATGTTTAAAAGCCGCATAGCCAACAGATCGATAGAATCATTACTTCCATGACGGATGTAGAGTAAATCTAAAAAAATATGAATATAGATACTGAATTTAACGTAGGAGATAGAGTCTGCTATCTGAGCGGGGATAACATCATTCATTCAACTATAAGTAAAATAATCATCGAAATATCCTATGCTGATGATAGTTTCCTTATGGTTTATAAGCTGTCAGATGGACTTAGTGTACCCAGAAACAATTATCCCCAATGGGATAAAAGACTTTTTAAAGACAAAGAGAGTTTGATAAAATATTTATCTGATTCAATAACCTAAAAATAATTGAGTCGGGCTAATTCAAAACACGGTATAAAACTTGTCAAACGGCGGGATATGTAAAAATGTCCCGCCGTTTATTTTGTCCTGATATGCTGTTTTTTTTGTACCTTTGTGTCAGATAGAGAAATAACCGCAAGAAATATGAAACCCAAAGGATGTTCCTACGCAAAACGAGTCATCGAGGTGAACGCCATCTATGACGAATACGCCAAAAGCGGCCTGTCGAACCGCGAGATTTGGCGTCGTTTCATATACCCTATTTACGGCATTTCTGAAAACACCTTCTACAACTACATCAACGCCGCCGCCACCCCGAAGATACAGGAGAGGAAAGACGACCTGCAGCTTACGCTTTTCGGCTGATCATAGTTTCTTAACTTGCGTATTGATGTCGGGCGGTACCGGCCATTTCACCAGCTTTTTCATTGCCGAATCGTCATATAGCAATGTCTGGTAGACCTCCGTATCGTCCAATATTTCCTCGTGGTCGTGGCAAGGTATGGATGCCGATCGCTTGAATGATCCCCAATATTCGCCGGTGAACCCGTGCAAACAGCGGTTTATCTTGTCGAGCAAATCCAGGTGGAACTCCTCTCCGTCGTACCCTTCCGGCTGGGCGATTGTCAGGACGTGCAGCCCGACGGTCAGGTCCGCATCTTGCAACCCACCTTGCTGGTGTCGCCATGCCAAACGGCCGAACTCAATAAATACGGCGGGCATCGGAAAGTGTGCTTCTTCCTCGATAAATTCCAGTTGCCGGTTCCACAATCCGAAATGTTTGATCGCGTAATCGGGCGTTTCTCCGGCCTCAATAATTTGCTTAATATGTTCTTCCGACACCAGTACGATGTCGCCACCATCGGCCAGCAAAAGGCGCGACAGGCGTTCTTTCAGTGCTTTATAAAGAATCTTTCTCATTTGTCTATGATTGGGTGTCGTTTTAAATAATCCTCAAAGTTTTGTTCGGTTATTTCCCGGATGATCCGGTCGGTATTGCGCCCTGTTCCGATAAAGCGCCGTTCGGGTATTTGGATGGTAGAACCGACTTTTTTCAACGCCATTCTTCGCCAAAATTCAGCCTTATCCGACAGCTTTTTGTTTTCTTCCTCGCGTGCCAGCCAGCCTTGTAACTGTTTGTCCGTTGCTTTTGGACGTTTTTTCTTCTGTTCTCCAGATTTAGAATACTTAGCTTCTTTTAGGTATCTCGCTAAAAAATACCTTTTCATCTTCCGGGTAACTTTAATTTCCCCGCCTTCATTATGAATCTGGGCGTATGGCCGGGAAGACGAATAAACCAGTTCGCCCCTCCGCTTTCGGCTTCGGATGCTTCGGCGTAGCCCGCCGGTGCGTTGCAGGAGCGAACCGACCCCGTCGTCAAATTTCCGTTCGGGCCATTCCTTTTCATCGAAAAAGGCTTTCCGCTCGAAATTCCGGTCAAATTCTTCGTCAAACTCGACTTTGATGTCCTCAATTGACCGGTCAATGACTTCTTTCTTAAAATCTCCGTCCATAGGATTGGGTTTTAATTTATTAGTTGTATATTTGCAGTGAAAAGCGAGTGAATTGTGTGGGCTAAGCTGGTCAAGAACCTAAGGGGCCGCCGATTTATTCGCTTTTTATTTTGTCCGTTACCGAATACAGAAAACGATCGTATTTTTTCTTGCCGTCTCTGTTTTCAAATTCGGCTTCGGCCACATTCAGATATACCGTTTTACCGTTAATCTCTCCTTTCAAATAAAAGAACCGTTTCACCTTATCTTTTCGTGCGTGACTTAATCTGTCAGACGTACTGACATAAACAGATTGTTTCAATACGTTGTCCAGATGTGCCAAATCGTCCGGTTTTAATACGGACGACCGCCCGAAGGTATCACTGTATAGGTGCTTATTTCCTTCTTTGGTAAATCCGATGCTTTTCTTTACCCCGTCTATCTCCAGCACGACTTTCTTTTTCAGAAGCGGCTGCATTTCCCGAAGGTAGTGCTTCCGTTCGATGGCCGCCTGCGATTTGCTGATGTCCCCGGCGCATTCCCGAATGATCGGGCATGCGGCGCAAAGTTCATTGCTTGGAATCTTTGCCAGTTCCAGCCCGTTCTTTTTGCAGGTGGCGCACTTCTTGATCGTATACGAGTTGTAAGCCGGATAAGCGGCCCGCTGTTTGCCGGGGTTAAACCGGAACATCTCGGCATATTTGCCCTCGGTCGCCTTGTCCCCGGCTTTCATGGCCTCGCCACTGTCAGTGACCGGATATTTGGCAGCACGTACCTTTTGGACGGTACAACGGCAGTTAAAACCGTTCGGCGGATAATACTTGTCCCAGAACGGATCGGAAGGCGGCAAAGTTATACCGTTCAGTTCTTGGTGCGCCGGGCGAACCTTCTTGTCCCCGGCGGTACGGTATTGGAGTAAATAACGACCGTCCCCGTCATCCTGTTGTTCTTCCCAACGGGCCGCCATTTCCGCACTCTGCACGGCGAAATTATACTCCGTCTTTAGATAGAGCCTGTTGTAAGCGTCGTTAATCTTTTGAACGTCGTTTGAAAAGCGTTCAAACGGCTTTAAATCGCCGTTTTCATCCAGCAACAGGTTTGCCGCCTCCTTCATTTCGTGAAAGGTTTTGAACCCGGAGAACACACCGGCACTTTCCCGAAGGCTGGAGGCCATCGCTTCCGACGGCGATTCCTGTACAACGCCCCGCTCGATGCCTTTGGAAAGGTAAGCGGCGGTTTCTTCCATCAACCGGCGGACCGGTTTTTCTTTCAGCATGCCCGCCCCGAAGATGCGTTTACCGTGCAGCCACTTCATCGCCTTTTCGAAGGCGGATTCAATGGCGGACGTGTCCGGGTAATCGTCGGCAGCCAGTTGCAAGTTTCCTTCCTGATACAGCAGGCTTATCCTTTCGTGCAGCCCCGCATAATCGGCGGGGCCTAATCGAAAAAAGGACGTGCCAAAGCAGCCTGTTCCGGCAGCTTCTTCACCCCGGTAATGGGTACGCCGTATTTGTCGATAAGGTATTTGGGATCGACTTCGAAGCGGTCCAGGATCATCTTTTCGTATTCCAACTGCTGCTGCGGCGTGTAGTCCACGCTGTCGTCCCACTCGAAATGCAGCCCTTTTACCGGAAAGCCATGCTTTACCATGCGCGGCAGAAGCTGGTCGTTTACGATGTCTTTCACCAAATCCGCATCTTTTTCAACCACATTTTCGAACACTTCCAGGTGCACCTCCGACTGTGAAAGGCTGCTTCCGTTGTCGATGGTCATCGTCTGGTTCAGGATACCTTTCGACAGCTCCGAGTTGGCGCGGTCGATACGCTTGTCATAAATATTAAAAGCGTCCCCGCGCGTGGTCTCTTTAATTTCTATGTCCGTGTCTGTCGGGAACATGCCCCAGGGGGCAGCCCCCATATTGGAAAGCATGTTTTCAATTTGCGCCCGGTCTTTGGGGTCACGGGACGATGTTTTGGCGATACGGATGGGCATGCCGAATATTTCCCCGAACTGGTCCCAATAGGCCAGCATATTTTTCTTTGGAATGGTTTGTGTGGCAGCTTTCAGATATAGGCCGAGATCGTGCGGTTTCCCGGCCTCAATCACCCAGTCTGCCATCGGCCCTTCCCGGTAGGGCACGCCCGTCTGCCATTCGTCGCCCTGCTCGCGGATGATCACGCCGTATTCCTGTATCACATGCTTTCGGTTGACCAGTTCCACGCCGGTATAGCGCATTTCCCCGTCGATGCTCACCACGTCCCCCAGCTGGATAAGCGAATGCCCCCAGTAGCGGGAATCCAATATATAACCGACCATATCTTTGAACCATACCGCCTCGAAAAGCCGGGTTATGTCGTCATTCTGTTTACCTTTGGCATCCACCAATTTGAAACCTTTCTTCTGGACGAACCCTTTGCGCTGTCCCACGCAGCCTTCCAGATGCAAGTCCACTTCCACGTCGCGGTAGATGTCGTACAGCCTTCCCCTGCGCGGATTCTCGACGTCGATGGCGGTCTGCCATGCCTGCCGCCAGGAGCGCATGTCCTTTTGCGTGAGCGCATCCGCCTGGAGCTTCAGTTCGACCATCATCGACTGGACCCGTTTGCGGTCGCTGGCCGATGCCAGGTTGAAATTTCCGACCCTCAGGTCATTGTTGTATCTGTTTCTTTTTGCCATAGCCTACCATATATAAATGTTCTTTTTCTCCGAACCCCACTTCATAGGGTTGTTTATGTCCTCTTCCCCATCTTCCCCGGTCACGGTCGGCAAGTCCGGCGTAATCTTCCCGGCCTGCACGCCTTCCAGCCATTTAAGGGCGAACTCATAACGTTCCTTCCGTATCTCACCTCCCATCTTCCCCGGTAGCCATGCCGAAAGATGGTACAAGGCGACGTCGCAGGTCCGCATCACAACCACATCGTTTCGCTCCGTGCCGGTGGCGGCGAATACCCTCTTTACATCGTAGCGGCTGCGCAGGTAGCCCGACACTTCCTCGATAGCCATCCGCTCCGCACGCTCGCGGTTCTCTTTGGAACTTTGCTGTAGTACATTAAGGGCATCTTTGCTGGCCACAATATAATCTTCTTCCGTCAAAAACATAGGCTTACCCGGTTATAAGGATGGCACGTTTTTCCAAATCCTGGATGGTCGTTCCTTTTCGGAACTTGCGCCGGGCGATCATCCGTTTCAGTTCCTGTTTGGAATAAACCTTCGGCACACCGGCCACCATGAGGACCAGGTATTTTCGTTTGCTCACTTCGGATAGCTCGCCCGCCAGACGGATGGCGCGTCGGATTCTGTAATTCAGAATCATGTCTTTAATAAACTGTATCATTACCACATATTTTTAGGAGACCGGCGCGTGCCGATACTCGGTTTAAACTTCTGTACTCTTGAATGCTTCTGCAAAACGTTGATCGCCCCCTCGTCCGCGTCGGGACCGTCGTCGTGCGTGCTGCTGCCTTTTTCGATGGAAAGCGTCTGTTCGATACCGCAGAGCATGTCGGGGTCGTTCTGCAAATCCTCATTGTAAAAGACAAAGCCACGTTCCCAAAGCGGCGATACCGCTTCGATACGCTGGAACTTGTCCGGTTTCTTGCGTCTGTCGGCTGCAATGGGTAACTGGTAGCCCCGGAGTTCGCCTTCCGCCTCGAAATCGTCCAGTAGGGTGTCTTGCAGGAAATTCGCTTCTATCATGTATTTGCAGATAACCCCTTCCGGCAGGCTTTCGTGCAGGTCATAGAACCAGCGTACCATTTCCGCGACGGAACACTGGCGGACAAAGGCGCGGATATGGTGCAGTTCCGTCCCCGCCTTGCCCCAAACCTTGATGGCTTTATAGTCGTTCTTGGTCGATCCTTTGAACGAAGGGTCGCAATAGGCGATAATCTCATCGTACTTATCAAGCGGCAATATCTTTTTCCACCTTATCCAGTCTTTTCGGAACACCGAACCTTCCTTGATCGGATTGTTCATATATTCCTTTTCAAAGGCGCGGTACCCCATGAACTCCCGCTTTTCCCGGATTCGCTCCGGTGTCCAGTATTCGGGCCAGGCGGATTTTCCGTTTCTATCCAAGACATTTACCTGGCTAACTTCCACGCCTTTTGATGCTGCGATATTTGCCAGCACACTGCATTTGCTTATCAGGTTGCCGACCATGATAAAACGGCCGCCCTCGGCACCGAACGCCCCGAAAAGGGCCTCTTTCACCCATTCGGTCAGTTTGCGGACACGGCTGTCGTTCTCACACAGTTCGTCGTCGTCGAGGTCGTCAATGACGATGTAGTCCGGACGGCGGTTCCGGTAACGTAATCCACGCGGCGACTGTCCACGGCCACGGGCAAAGAAGGCCACGCCGTCGGAGGTGACGAACTCTCCGTCCTGCCAGGCTCCGGCGTTGTATTTGGTTCCGAAATCGTGCGTGTATCGTTTGTTGTATTGCAGTTCCGCTTGGATATCGCCAAGCAAAGTTTGGGCCGAGTCCTCTGATTTTCCGACCAGCACCATGACGTTTATTTCACGCCGTTTCTGCGCCATGAGCCACATCGGGATCATGACATCCATGTGGGTGGATTTGGCCTGTCCGCGTGCCCATTTGAACACCGCTTTTAGTGTCCGGCGTTTCAGGATTTTTTTAGCCGCTTCAATGTGGTGCCTTGCCGAAGGGATAATCTTGCCCGTTTCGCTGTCGGTACAATAATGCGGAAAGTAATATTCCACGAAATAGGCGTAATCCTTCCGGGCGCGGCTGATACGTTCCATCTGCTCAGCCTTTGTTTCGGCCGTGTTGACGGTGGAAAAGTTCTGGATGGTCTCACAAAGCTGTTTCCATCTTTTTAGTGCTTCTTTTTGACTTTTCTGTGCTGCCATATATATTATGATTAACTATGTATTATAGCCCCGGATTTTCGGTCGAGACTTGTTCGGCGATAAATATGTCCTGGTAACGGTTGGTCATTTTCAGGAAATCCACCGTCAGCTCCTTGTCTATCTGGGTACGCGCCACCAGCCAGTTGTTGTAGGAAGTAAGCACCTCGATAATGGTCGTGGCGTTGGTACGTTTGTCTATCTTCTCGATGCTGGCCGCCAGTTTTGCCATTTCGTCGGCACTCATATCGCCGTTTTCCAGTTTTTCGTCGGCTTTTTTCATGATTTTAGCGACCAGTTCTTTGCGGGTGATGGATTTGGCGGTGCGCAGCGCGTCCCAGCCGCCGTCGCTCACCCATTTGTTCACGGTCACGCGCGAAACGCCGACCTTTTCGGCCACCAACTTCTGCGTATCCCCGTTCAGGTAATAGAGCCGGGCCAGTTCCTTTGTCTTTTCAAGTTCTTTTTTTGAAGCCATAAAAATGATTTGCTTTTCGGCAAAAGTGTAAAGAAAGACTCCCCCCGGCAACAAACCGCCCAAAGGTTGGGAACAAGTATTCAAGCGTTGGGGAAAAGTCCCCAAAGGTTGGGGAGATTTTTGGGGACCCTTTGTTGAAGGGGTAAGTTTGCGTCATATCAACGAAAATGAAATGGGAAAACGAATAGTAATCAGCGACGAATCGGTCAACTGCTACGGTACGTGGATCAGCACGGCGGGAATGGATATTTCCCAATACGAGAAAAACCCCGTGCTGCTTTGGATGCACTGGCGCGGCGTGATCATCGGTTGCATAAAGGATATTAAGAAGGAAGACGGCCGGGTAACCGGCGAGCCTTGGTTCGATGAAGTGCGCGAGGAATCCAAACAGGCAAAGGCGCAATGGGAAAAAGGCACGCTCCGCATGGCCAGTGCGAATGTGGACGTACTGGAGTATAGCGACGCCCCGGAACTCGTCAAGCCCGGTCAATACCGTGCGACCGTCACAAAAAGCAAACTGACCGAAGTCAGCATGGTGGACATCGGCGGCAACGACAACGCCCTGCCGCTCATACTGAACGCACAAGGCAAAGAATTGAAACTGGCAGCCGGCGAGGAATCCGAAAGCCTCCCGCTGCTTATTAATAACACTCAAAAATCAGACGAAAAGATGGATTTTAAAGCGATCGCCCTAAAACTGGGCTTGCCGGAAACGGCAACGGAAACGGAAATCCTTTCCACGATCGAAGTACTGCTGGGCTACAAGACGACCAACGAGCAACTGAGAAAGGAAAAGGAAGAAATGCAGCTGGCCGGTATCACCGCCGCGGTGGAAAGTGCCATTAGCGAACGTCGTATTACGGCCGAGAAGAAAGATCATTTTATCGCCCTTGGCAAAAAGGTAGGTCTTGAATCTCTGAAACTGACTTTCGAAGCCATGAACCCGGCACAGAAACCAACCGACGTGATCCGGCTTTCGGGCGGAAATTCAGCTTCCGGGGAATGGAAGAAACTGTCGGACGTGCCTGCCGATAAGATTATGGAGCTTAGAAACAACGACAAGGCCACCTACATGAAGCTGTATAAAGCGGAATATGGTGTGGAATGTCCCAATTATTAACCAACAAAAAAACGAAAGAACGAATGAAAGCAAAATTCGGATTGAAAGCGATGACCGCCCTGCTGTTTAACGCGGTAATGGGCATCATGTTGGCCGCCTTTATGGGTGTGTCGGCCACGGCCGGTGCCGCAACCGCCGTCGGCGTATCATTGGCGGCAGGAAAGTACATGCCTTCCGGCGCACTGTGCGAAGAGGTATTGACGGAAGTATGGACCGGTGAACTTATCAAAACCCTTCGCGCCGGTGACGTGGCGACCTTCCTTGACGGTCTGCCCGACTACTCGCAGTATGCCGAGAACGACGTGATCCACATGATCGATGTCGGAGGCGACCCGGACGTATTGGTCAACAATACGACTTATCCACTGGATGTGCAGGAAATTACCGACAACGACGCGGTATTCTCGCTTGACAAGTTCCAGACCAAACCGACCCCGGTAACGGACGACGAACTGTACGCTTCTTCTTACGACAAGATGGGGAGCCTGAAAGAACGCCATGCTGAAGCCATCAAGGAAAAGAAGTTCGCCAAAGCGATTCATGCCTTAGCCCCGGACAGCAACGCGGCCAAAACCCCGGTATTGAAGACTACCGGTGAAATTGTGGGCGGTGGAACCAGCGGGCGCAGACGTTTGCAGATGTCGGATATTATCGCTTTGAAGGACCAGTTCGACAAACTGAAAATCCCCGTACAGGGTCGCCGTCTGGTGCTATGCAGCGACCACGTGAACGATCTTCTCTTGACCGACCAGAAGTTCAAGGACCAGTATTACAATTATACGACCGGAAAGATCGCCAACCTGTACGGGTTTGAAGTGTATGAGTATTCCGACAACCCGGTCTATAAAGTTGCCGGCACGAAGGTGAAGTTCGGCACCGCCGCCGGAGCCAATGAATACCAGGCATCCGTCGCCTTCTACACCAAGCGCGTGTTCAAGGCATCGGGCAGTACGAAAATGTATTACTCGGAGGCAAAAACCGACCCGCTGAACCAGCGAAGCCTTGTGAACTTCCGCCACTATTTTATCGTGCTTCCGAAGAAGAAAGACGCGATGGCGGCCATCATGTCGGAATATGTAGCGGCGGTAGGAGGTTGATAAATGGAACCAAGAGGAATCCGAAACTGTAATCCGGGCAATATCCGGATTACAAAAGACAAATGGCAGGGCCTCCGCCCGACACAGACCGACAGCGAGTTTTTCCAGTTCACCGAAATGAAATGGGGCTACCGTGCGCTTATCCGCACCTTGCAGAACTACCGCCGCAAACAGGGCTGTAAGACGATCGCCGACTTTATCAGCCGTTGGGCACCGCGAACCGAGAACAACACATCGGGCTACATTACCCGCGTATGCCGGGAAATGCAAGTGCCGACCAGCTTCGTCCCCGATGTGGACGACAAAGGAACGATGTGCGCCTTGGCCGCCGCGATAAGCCAGGTTGAAAACGGCATCCCGGCGGTCATGGCCGACGTGGAAGCCGGCTGGGAATTGTTGAACGAATAATAAAACCTTGTGAAATCAGGATGGAAACTTCCGAAATCATTTCATTGCTGTTCGGTGTCGTGTCTGCACCGGTTGGATTATGGATTCAGAGTTTGCTGCTCAGAAAGAAGTATAACACCGAACTTGAATCACTTCGGGCACAGGTAGAGGCCTCCAAAGCGGATACGCGTGGCGACGAACTGGCAAATGTCAAAGAAGCGATGTCTATTCTGATGGAACAGGTCGTTGAACCTCTTAAAAAGGAAATCAATGCGATACGTAAAGAACTGGCACGGCTTCGCCGGGCTGTCGAAAAGGCTGCCCGCTGCCCTTTTGCCGATCATGCTGATGCTTGCCCTGTGCTGTATGAATTGCGCAGGGCCGAAGATGTCGAGGGACACGCACGCGAGCCAACCGGTACCTGATCCGGTGGTAAGGGACCGCCTTGTTCCTGTCTATCTTTCGCCCGATTCGGCACTTCTGACGGCCCTGTTCGAGTGTGACAGCACAGGCCGGGTTCTTATGCGAGAGGTGGAGGAGTTGAAAGGAAAGGCGATGGAAACCGATCTGTCCTTCAAGGACGGGAAGTTGGACTATAAGGCAAAAGTCGCCCCCGACACGGTCTATGTACCCGGAAAAGATTCCATCATCTATGTTCCCCAGCCGGTCGAGGTGGCGGTGAACCGCCTTACGTGGTGGCAGGAAACATGGATGCGGATCGGGAAAATATCAATTTCAATCCTGGCCTTCCTGCTAGGTTTGAAAGGTGTTCGAAAACTATTAAAACGCAATTAATATGAGTTTACCAAATGTAAATATAACGCTGGGTAACGGCAATATCGGGACTGTCACCCTTTCGGACGACGGTATCGCCGGGCTGATCCTGACCGGCAAGGCGGTTTCGTCCACATTGGAACTGAACAAAGTCTATGTGATTGCTTCTACCGGTGATTTAAAAAAATTGGGGTTGACGGCAGAAAACAATCCGTTGGCCTATAATGAGGTGCTGGGCTTTTATGAATCGGCCGGTGACGGTGCGGAACTGCATCTGTTGGTAGTTGACGCGGCAAAGACGCTGACCGAAATCTGTTCAATGGAAGCCGGGTCACCATTGAAAACGCTGATCGATTCGGCGGCCGGACGTATCCGCCTGGTGGGTATCAACCGCAACCCGGAAGGAGAATATGAACCGACCGTTACAAGCGGTATTGACCAAGACGTGGTAACGGCTGTAACAGCGGCCCAGCAGGTAATTGATTCATACCTGAAACAGATTGCCCCGTTTGTGATCTTGCTTCCGGCCCTTGCCTGGAATGGTACGACCGATTCGCTTTACCAACCACGCAAGGGGAGCCAGGACAGTGTTTCCGTTGTAATGGCTTCAGACGGAAAATATGGGGCGAGTGAATATTACTCGGCAGCTATCGGTAGAGTATTGGGACGCCTTGCCACTTGTGCTGTGAATATCTCGCTGGCCCGTGTCCGTGACGGTAGTCTGGTAGCGGATGGTTATCTGACAAATGGAAAGAAGCCGGAGGAAAGTTACAGCCTTTGGAATGCCCTGCACGATGCAGGATATATCTTCTACCGTACTTATATCGGAAAGAACGGCTATTATCTGAACGACGACCCAACGGCGGTGGCCACGACCAACGATTACCACCGTCTGAGCCTTACACGCGTTATTCAGAAAGCACTGGTGATTTGTTACAAGACCTATATAGACGAAATACTGGACAGTGTGGCCGTTGATCCGGAAACCGGCAAGCTGCCGCAGCCGATGTGCAAGTATTACGAACAGTTGCTGGTCCGTGCCGTGAACACAAATATGGAAGGCGAAATCTCCGGGTTTACCGCCTACATAGACCCTAACCAGGACTTGATTTCAACAAATGTGCTGAAAGTGCAGGCGAAGGTCGTACCTACCGCCCTGCTCAAAGAAATCAATGTGGATCTGTCATTTGATAACCCTTTTAATAAAACAAGTGAGTAATGGCAAATTATAGTTCAAAACAATACGCCTGGGTTGATATAACTGTGGTGTTGCTCGGTAAGCCTGTTACCGGATTGCGTGCTATTGAATATAAATCCAAACGTCAGAAAGAAGTTCTGTTCGCCACCGGTAAAAAGGGGCTTGGCATACAGATGGGTAAAAAAGAATATGAAGGTACGATTACCGTCCTGCAATCGGAACTGATCGCCATGAATGCGGCGGCCAAAGCCAAAGGTTACGACGATGTAACCGACCTGGAGTTCGACATCATCGTTTCCTATATTTCGGAAACGGGAGTGGTACAGACAGACAAAATAATCAACGCTTCCATCACGGAAGCCCCGAACAGCATCAAGGTAGATGATCTCTATTCGGAACACGCGCTGCCCTTTATTGCCTGTGATGTGGAATATAACGTGGTATAACAATCAAAAGAGACAAAACAATGAACGAAAAAGAAAACAACAAGACAATTACCCCCGAACAGATCGAAGCCTGGAAAAAGAAATGGGGCGACGTATTCTGTGTTACCGTCGGCGACAAGGTTGCCTATTTGAAACGCCCCAGCCGCCAGGCACTCAGCGCGGCTGCCGTGGTCGGAAAAAACGACCCGATGAAGTATAACGAAATCCTGCTCGGTAATTGCTGGCTGGCGGGTGACGAAGAAATCAAGACCGACGATTCCTTATTCCTCGGCGTATCGGCAAAGCTGGGCGAACTGGTGGAAGTGAAGGAAGCCGAGCTAAAAAAGTTATAAGCCGGACGGGAATTGCCGACAGGCCCGGCTGGTTGCTGCTTGCCGACAGCCTGATCCGGGCCTACCTGCATATCGACCCGGCAACGCTAGGCGACGAAGAATGGGGTTTGCAGGTTACTTTGGCCGAATGGGTGAAATACGATTTTATTAAAAGCATGGGTGATTTATGGCAAACAAGATAGAATACATCTTTTCGCTCCGTGACCAGATCAGCGCGAGACTGGCAGGGATAACGGCTACCTCGGAGAAAACAAGGTCGGCCCTTTCCGGCGTACAGGAAAAAGTCAGGTCAGCGGAAGATGTGTTCCGGGACACGGGAAAGACCATCGGTTCTCTGAAAGCCCGGATCGACGCCTTGCAAGCCGAGAAAGAATGGATTCCGGCCGATAATCTTCCGGCCATAAAAGAGTATAACCGTGAGATTTCCCGACTTACAAACGAATTGAACGAGTTGGAGGCAGCTGCCGGTGGCGGTAAGTTTAAAAAATGGGCTTCGGAAGCCTTCGACGCGATACCGGGCGCAAGCCTCCTGAAAAATCCGCTGGTTACGGGAATGACTGCCGTCACCCTTGCCGGAAGTGCCGGCATGACCTTCGACGAAAACATGGCGAAGGTGAATATCACCGCCCAGATGGACGAAGCCGGGCTGGACGATCTGAAGAAGCGATTGAAGCAAATCGCCGCCGACAACAAAACAGACATTCAGGTCGTACCGGTCGGTTTCGAGGCGATCAACTCTCAGGTGAACGACGTTGAATTATCCCTTTCGATACTGGACGCCGCCCTGAAAGGCAGCAAGGCGGGATTCACCGACCTCGACACTGTGTCGGCTGCGTTGGCACAGACGCTTTCCATTGTGGGGAAAGAAAACACCACGGCGCAGGAAGTGCTGGATACTTTCTTTGCGGCAAAGCGTGTCGGAGCGGGAGAATTTGCCGACTTCGCCCGGTACATGCCGAACCTGATTGCTGGAGCCGACAACCTGGGTATCGCCTATAAAGAGGTCGCCGGTACGTTCGCCTATATGACCGGCAAAGGCCAGTCGGCCGAACGTGCCGCCACGTTGATGGAAAACGCCTTCTCGGTATTGGGCCGGGTGGACGTGAGGAAGAAACTCTCCACGGCCGGTGTGGACGTGTTTGATGATACGGGTAAGATCCGGAGCATTGTCGATATATTTACCGACCTTCAAAACGTATTGGGCAGCCTGAACGACGAACAGAAGTCATCCCTTTTGGAACAGTTCGGACTGGTGGATAAGGAAGCCAAATCCGCTTTCTCCGTCCTGATGTCCGACACGGAAAAGCTCCGGGAATCCATGCACGACGTAGCGAACTCCACCGGAGAAACTACCGCCGCGCTCGGTTATTCCCGGAACGCCATGCAACAGGCTACCGAAGTGTGGAACCAGTTTAAGAATATCGGTTTGCAAGTCGGCGAAATCATGTTACCGGTAATCAGTGCGGGGTTAGTCGTTGCCGGTGGTGTATTGGACGGCGTTTCGGTCGTGATGGATGCCGTTATCGGTTTCTTTTCCGGCTGGTACTCGTTATTGCAACAGGGTAACCCGGTTATTATCGGGTTGACGACTACACTCGGAATCCTGACGGCGGCGATGGCCGTAAACTATGCCTGGACCCAGCGGGCAATCTTAATCGGCGGGCTGAAAAAGGCGATGGATATTGCCCAGACGGTAGCCACCGGCGGATTGACTGCGGCACAATGGGCACTCAACGCGGCTTTCTACGCTTCACCGCTGGGTATCATAGCCGCCGGTATCGGTGTCGTGGTCGGTATCGTTACGCTATGCTGGCAGAAGTTTGAGGGCTTCCGTATGATCGTGCTCAGCGTTTGGGAGGTGATAAAAGAGTTTGGCCGGACCCTGTTCGACAGTATCGTTACCCCACTGCAAAAAATTCTTTCTGGTATCGGCAGCGTGGGTACGGCGATCGTCCAGTTGGTAAAGGGAAATTTCTCTGAAGCGGCCGACGCTGCCAAACAGGGGTTCAAGGAGATTGGCGAGGGTGTTATAACATCCAACCCGGTTTCTATTATTACCCGTACAATCAAAAATGGCGATTATTCCACCGCCTGGGAAAAGGGCAGACAGGTGGGTCGGGACAGTTGGGCGGTATCTGGGGAGAATAAAACGGTTTCAGCAAGCATAAAGCCAACTGCTACCACCCCGTTACAACCGACTTCCACCCCGATGGCAAGCCCGAACTTTGATAAGCTGTTGGCCTCGTTGGAAACCGGGAAGAAAGCAAGCGGCAAAAGCAAGGTGCTCGACCTAAGCGATACGCCGGACAACCTCAGTGAGTCGTCCGCCTATTCCGCCATTACCCAAAAGTTGAAACCCCGTGAAGTGTCATTGCTCCCGGAATCCATGCGTAAGGTGGCGGCTACGGTGGCGGTTCCGCTGGCGATGGCGGCAAGCCCGGCCACGGCGGGTGAAATCCCGACCCCGAATATCTCCGACGCCTACAATGTGGAAAATATTCGGGAAACGAACAACACGTTCACCGCCGTGGGCAGCCGGAACTATAACAACAACGGCCGGACGTACCAGATTGGCAAGGTATGCGACGAAGTGGTGATCCACGTCGCCAATACCGACCGGAAAGGAAGTGAAACGATACGTGCGGAAATATTGGGAATATTGGAAGAATTAAGCGAAGGTTAAGATATGGCAACGAAATACACAGTTAAGGAAGTAGCCCAGACGTTCAAACGGGTCAGCCAGTTCAACCTGGGCGATATGCTGCTGAATGTAATCGGTTACAAGGGGCTGCCTTATCCGGGCGGTTTCATTCCTGACGCGCCGAGCAAATATAAGGCGGACGGTTACGAATACCCCGGCGAACAGGTATCGGAAAAGACCAGTTCCGACTTTGGTTCCACGCTCCGGAAGAAGGACGCCGAGGGTCGCTGGTATTTTATGCCGATCGTGCTGGAGCATAAAGGGACGGAATACGAGATACCGAATGCCGTCATTTCCATCCGTGGAAAGAAAAGCATCGTGGAAACGGCGATGGTCGGCCGCAAGGGTACGGTCAAGGAACTGATCTCGGTCGATGATTACGAGATACGCATCGCCGGTGTCTGCCTGGACGTGGATTTTCCCGACCAGCAGATAGGCGCCCTGAATGAATTGTACAACATCAACGAATCGGTTACGCTCAAATGCGCCCTGACTGATATATTCTTGGATGAAGAAGACAAGGTCGTGATCAAAAGCATCGACTTTGCCGAAATGAAAGGCTGCGAGACGGCGCAGGTGTTCACGATGGAACTGGTAACGGATAGGAGTTTTGAATTAATACTGGAATGATATGTTTGCTTTATGTTGTGAAATAAAAATCGGTTCGGTTTCCTTTGGGTCTGTGCACGAGGTGAAGGTGAAACGAAGCCTGTACGACCTGATGGCAACTGCCACGATCAAAGTTCCGGTAACGGCCGTATTGAAACATGCCGGGGAACCTCCGACGCATATCGAAACCGCCCAGGCTATCAAAGTAGGCGACAAGGTGGAAATCAAGTTGGGGTACGACGGAAGCCTAAAGACCGAGTTCGTCGGCTATGTGAAGCGGCTGAACTACAAAGTTCCCTTGGAAATCGAATGCGAGGACGAATATTACCGCCTGCGCTTCCTGAACTGTGTTTTCTCAAAGAAGGAAACAACGCTCAAAGACTGTTTGAACACCATTCTAACGGGAATCCGGTTGGGCGAGATTGTCGATTTGACGCTAAAGAACTTCGTCGTCAACAACAAACCCGGCAGTTGGGTACTGGGACTGTTGAAAAAGGAATACGGCCTCATGGCGTGGTTCGACATAAACGGGAAACTCCATGTCGGCAAGGCAAACGACGTGAAAGGCGAAACGGTGAAATACGTCCTTCGGGAAAACGTGATCAGCGACAACGAATTGAAATACCAGTTGGCCGAGGACATCAAACTGAAAGTAAAGGCCGTCTGCTATTACAAGGACGGCACAAAGATAGAGGGTGAACTGGGCGAGGACGGCGGCGAAACACGTACCTTCTACTATTACGATGTAAAAGATGCCTCGGAACTGAAGACGCTGGCCCAGGAGGAACTGAAACGGTACTCGTTCGACGGTTACCGGGGCAAGATAACAACCTTCCTGCTTCCCTACGCCCTTCCGGGTATGGTGGCGAGTATCGAGGACAAAGTGTATAACGAACGGAGCGGCGACTACTTTATCGAAAGCGTGGAAACGTCTTTCGGGACAGGCGGCGGTCGGCGTGTCGTAGAAATCGGGATAAAGGCATGAGTCGGGAAATGGAAGAATTACGCCGGAAGTTCCAAGAGCGGTTCGGCGATGGCGGCGACCAGGTGTTCCAGGGTGTCGTTACCGAAGTAAACGAGGATGAGTTTACCTGTACAGTAAAGCGCGACGATCAGGTGGATTATTTTGACGTAAGGCTTCGCGCTCTGGTGAATGCCGATTTGCAAGGGTTCGCCTTTATCCCGCGTCTGCAAAGTACGGTGCTGGTCTGCCGGATCGGGAAAAGCAACGAACTGTTCGTGTGTCAGTTTACCGAAATTGACAAGGTGATATTTACCGACAACGATTTGGAAGTAAAGATAGACACCGAAAACATCGACGTCAAGAAAGGCGAAAAGATAACCGTCCATGTGGACGCGGAAAAGCTGGAAGTAACGAATGACAAGGTGAAAGCCCTCCATGAAGCGGAAGCACTCACCCTCACAGCCGATTCAACGACGGTCAAGGTCTCCACCGGCGGTGTAACTGTCACTCGTGGTGGCTCAGGACTAAAGAAAACGCTGGAACAAATGCTGGACGGGATTTGTGCCCTGACAGTTCCGACAGCTGTAGGTCCGTCCGGCGTACCTATCAATATGGCGACATTTAAGCAAATCAAGGCGGATTTGCCTAATTATATGGAGGGATAAATATGGCATTAGTAAAAGCGACAATTAAGCGAGAGATAAGGGAAGCCTTCACCCAGGTGATGAACCAGCAGGACGACGACCGGGATGGGGCTATCGACAAGGTGGCAGACAAGCTGGCGGACGCTGTCATGAACGCCATCAAGAGTGCGACAATTACTTATACAGCCGGTCTGACCACTTCGATGGGACCAGTGACCGGTACTTTTGGCAATACAATATCATAAAGCCTATGAAAGATTATAAGCAACTATCGGATGGCGACCTGGATTTTACGACCGGCGACTTGCTGGTGACGGAAAGCACCTACCAGCACCAGCGCGACCTGCTGTATTCGGATAAGGGGCATATTCGGCAAAAACCGGAAGTCGGTGTCGGTGCAGTGAACTATATGATGGACAATGACCCGGAAGGCTTTCTCCGTGCCACGCGCAAGGAATTTACAGCCGATGGCATGAAAGTAACCAAGGTGGCCTTTGCCACCTATTCAAATGATCTGAACGTGGAGGCACGATATGAAAACGATTGAAGTTGAAAACGACCAGTTGCTGCTGGACATCGCCCTGCAACAATACGGCACGGCGGAAGCCATCGGCGAGATCGTCCGGAACAACCCGGATTTGAAAAACGACCCGTCGGCCGTGGTGGAATCCGGCCGGGAACTGGGCCAGTTCTATCCTGATATAAAGCTGGTCCCCGGCTCTACCGTACGAATTGACGACGAAAGCCGCCTGATTAGAAAAACGGTAGTCAAGAAAATAAACCGAAGTATCACCACTTATATGGAAGCGCAATGGCAAGAACGATTCAGCAAATAGAACAAAGCATTACGGAAAGGTTGAAGGTTTCTTTTTCCCTTTCCACCTCGGCGGCCTCGGAATGGCGGCTTTGGGTGCACTGCGTGGCGTATGGCATTTACCTTTTTGAAATCGTGCTGGACACGTTCAAGAAGGAAATGGACGAAGATGCGGAAAAGGAAGTGGCCGGGACCGTTACCTGGTATAACGACAAATGCTATGAGTTCCAGATGGGTCACGAACTGGTATTCGATACTGTAACCGGCCTGCTGGAATACCCGACGGTGGATGAATCCGCCCGCGTGATCAAGATCGCTTCAGTGAACGTGGCGGAAGACAACACGATCATGTTCCGCGTCGCCACCGAAGACGAAGCGGGTAAAATCGTGCCGCTCACAAGTAACCAGCTTCTGAACTTCAAGAACTACATCGACGCGATCAAGTTCGCCGGTACGAAATCTGAGGTTATCTCGACCGACGCCGACGAGGTACGGTATGATATTAAAGTCTATTACAACCCCGCCAATCCGGTGGACAGCGTGCAGGAAGCGGTACTGGCTTCGCTGGAAGAGTTCAAGACGGCGCAGAAGTTCGGGGGCGTGATCTATTCGCACAAGATGCTGGAAGCGGTAACGACGGTTCCGGGTGTCGTAACGGCGAAAATGGTCGCCCTTTCCCGCAAGGGTACGGAGGACGAGGATTTTATCCCCATCGACACGATGGCAACCCTGCATGCCGGGTATTTCAACTACACGGAAGACAGCAAGCTGGAAATGGTATCTATAAACGATATTTAGCGTATGAACATTATCCTGAACTTCAAGGAAATTATCCGCCAGTACGTCGCACCGCACCGCAGACAGCCGAACCGCCTTAGGTGGCTTTGGGCGTTGGTGGATTTGGAAAGCGTCTGGGATGCCTTTGCCGCCTGGCGTGATTATTACCGGTACAAGGTACACGTAACAAGCCAGCATAAATCCCTGGAAGGACACCTGAACAAGACGTTCGGCGGCGGCATCCTGATCAAGAGCTACGAGGACCAGTTTCTGGCCATCGGTCTGAACTCGGAACCGGCGCACTGGGTGTTGTTCGAGCCGATGCAGGAAATCGCCCTGGAAGGTGAAGGCGGGCAAAGCTTCCAAGACGTGGACTTTATCGTCTATGTGCCGGAGGGCGTGGACCTGAACCTTGTCCGGGCGGAAATAGAGAGATACAAGATTGCAGACAGAACCTACAAAATAGTAACGAGGAAATGAAACGACATGTACAGGAACCGGGCGTAAGGAAGTGGTCTGGCAACGATCTGCTGGAGCTTCAGGGCGAAGGATTGAGCATTGCCGACGGCTTCTTTTCGCAATACGGCAACTGCGTGATATGCGGCTGCCGGGTAACAGAAAACAGCATCGCCGCCGGGCTGGTGAGTATCGGCGGTATGGTACTTCCGCTCCAGGCGGTGGAAACGGTGGAGGTATTCCCTGTGTATCTGGTGAAGGCGGAGGAACACGTCCAAAGGGAATATGCCGACGACGTGGTGCGCGACATCGCGGTAAGGTATTTCGCCAAAGTGGTACAGGCAAAACCGGAAGACGGGGATTATATCGAAATTACGGAGACCGGCGCGGCCACCTTTTTCGATAAAATTGGCGCGGTATGGCTCACCAATATCTTAAAACAGTTGGGAGATTTGAAGAAAGCGGACAAAACCCTTTCGGAAGCCATCGAACTGTTGAAGAAGGCCGATACCAAAGCCGGAGAACGTATTACCGCGCTGGAAAAGAAAATGCCGTCCTACCTGGACCATATCCCGACGGTAGCGGATGACGGCTACGACATCGGCGTGGAGGTCTGGACGGTGGACGAATACGGGAACAAGACGTTTTGGAAGTGCCACGACAACACGAAAGGCAAAGCGGTATGGAAACGTACCGGCGAGGGTTCGGGCGGTGGCGGTTCCCACAGCGGGGCGGTTTATCTGACCGGGCAGACGAGTTTTACAAAAGCAAGTATAATCATTAAAGAAGGGTATTTGAAATGAGTAACGAATCAGGAACAGGCGTTTACGTCTATCAGCAAATTGTAAAAACAACGGCCGAATGGGAGGCGGACAAGACTGTCCCGGTGGAAAACGTCTGGCTGTTTGAACGCCGCGAGGACGGCAAGATTGTAACCAAACTATCCGACGGCCAGCACTGTTATTCCGACCTTCCGGCCTACGGTTTGTCAGCATGGCAGGCGGCACAGATGGGCGGTTACAAAGGTACGGAAAAAGAGTTTTACGAATCTCTCGGCACGTTCGACGAAAAGATAAAGAAGGTGGAAAGCCTTGTGTCGTCCATGTCCGGCAAATATGCGGAAACCCCGACGTTGGAATCAACTCCAACCGAAGACACGCTAACTTATACGCCGGAGGACAGCGAAGAACCACGTGCCTTCGCCATCGGCCAGCAGTGCCGCGTTTATGAGGCGGAAGAGGAAGATTATGTGTTTTACCAGCTTTACGACATCAAGGTGGGCAAAGCGGACTGGCGTATTGCCGGCAGCGGCGGAACATCCGCCAACCAGGAAAAGGCGGTTATCGCCCTGAGCAGTAACCAGGGCACACCCGATACGGCATTGAACGGGAAAAGGGTAACAGTCAAGTATTCCGAACAGGAACAGACGCTGACGTGGCAGGGCGAGGCTTTGGAGGTGAAGATACCGGCGGGTATGAGTTATGAAGTAAGTGCCGAGGCCGTGGCCGGTTATACCACGCCGCAAAAACAGAGTTTGGTCGCTGTCGGTGGAAACGAGCGCCAGATCGTATTCAGCTATTCCTGCGAGAAAGTAACGGTAAATGTTTCAACCGACGACAGTGCGGACTGTTCCGCCCGTACGGTAACGGTAAAGAAAACCGGCGGCGGCGATGTTCTTGGCACAGGCAAAGGGGCGCAGGTTATCGTTAAGGTTCCTACCGGTACGGGTTACACCGTTTCGGTCGATGCTTATCCCGGTTATACGAAGCCGTCCGAGCAGTCGTTCACAGCCTCCCAACCTGCAAGGTCCGTAGCGATGACGTATGCCCTTATCAAGTCGAACACGATCCACATCGACCAGACGGTGGCTGACCCCGCGACGAAGATAACAGGAGATGTTAACGGTGAGGTGATCCGGTGGATCCGCCAGAACTCGCACCGTGTTTTGGCGAAAAAGACTGCCGAGGGTCAGGTTACTTACTGCCGGCTTAAAGACGATGACGGTACGAAGTACCACGACGGCACCGCCGCCCGGCTCTCTGGAGACGAAGGTGATGTGTTTCTGAAACTGCCGGAGTTTTACTACAAGGGAACGGAAGGGGACCAGGTAGACCTTTGTTTTGCGAAAGAAAAGATCGACGAAAGTTATGTCAAATGGGACAGCAATACATTGATTGGAGTTTACGAGGCATACAGTACCGGCAATAAGGCTTTTTCGCGTAGTGGTTTAGCCAGCACCGGCGGTATCTCTTGTGTGAACTGGAAGGCGTTCGCCCGCGCCCGTGGCAGCGGCTACCAGATAGTGGACTGGCAGATGCACTGCGTGCTGGGCTGCCTTTACTATGCGATGTATGGAAACACGAATTGCCAGGCGGAAATCGGTTTGGGAACAAGTAGCTATACGAAGGACACGGGCCAGACCGACGCTCTTGGAATGGAAGACACGAAAGCTTCAACAAACGGGAACAGCCAGAGCATCAATTTCTGGGGATTGGAAAACTGGTGGGGCAACAAATGGGAATGGATAGACGATTATATCAATCCTGCAGGCGAACTCACAGCGACGGTGAATGATCCGGTGAATGGCGGCACACGTCCTCTTCCGATTACGAGTTTCAATGGCTGGTATGTAAAGAAAATGAAGTTTGGTAGATACCTAGACCTGATAAATTCGGAAGTAGACAGCGAGCGCGGAACAGATTCAACTTACTATTGCGATTACCAATGGTGGCCCACTGGCACAACCACCAATCCCCGTGCGCTGCTCCGTTCCAGCGATTCCTCGCATCCGGATGGCAGTGTTGCGTACGCGTATGCGAACAACGCTTCGTCGTACACGAGCTCGACCTACGGTTCGCGTCTCGCCTTCAGGGGCGTATGCCGCGAAGCGGAAAGCGTGGAAGCGTTCAAGTCATTACCCGTATTGTGAAAATAAACAAGATTAGCAACCCTATCGAACCGGGGCGAAGCCCCGTCGATATTAAAAAAGATTCCTATGAAAAGATATCAAGGCTCTCGCGGCCTCCCTTTAGTAGAATGTTTGAATGCCCGTCTAGGCAAGTACCGAATCCGTTGGGACGTCCAGATGGAAGATACGGAAAGCGAGTCCGTATCCTTCGTAGAAACCGACTTTCCGTATAAACCCACGCCCGAAGACGTGGAACGATCTATTGCCGAGAGCGGGCTTGATGCGGCCTCGGAGGAGCTGTCCCAAATGGCTGCCCTTTTAGGGTATGAACCGGAGGAATGGGATAGACGCATGGAATCCGGCCGCAAAAACCGCATTGCCTCCGACCCTCATGCGCAAGTCATGATGCTTTTAAGACGCGAGCGCATGCTGAAGACGGATATCCCGGATGAAGAGGTGCTGGAAACCCCGGCGACGTTCGTCACCTTCGAGGAATTATGCAAACGAGGCGAACCGGTGGAAAAAGGTGTCGCGCTGCGCTACCACAACAAGATGTGGCGGGTGGTACAGACCCATGTCCCGCAAGGCATCTATCCCCCCGGAAAAGGTACGGAATCGCTCTACAACCGCATCGAACCCGGCCATGCCGGAACCATCGATGACCCGATTCCCTATGAAAAGCCGATGGTGGTTTATTCCGGCAAGTATTACGTCTTTGATGGGCAATTGTACCGTTGCACCCGCGACAGCGGCGATGCCTTGCAGTATAATCCCCCTGAATTGATCGGGCAATATTTCGAAGCGGTGGAGCAGTAGCCTTAGGAAAAGTCGGAGGGGCGAAAAGAAAGCCCCCGGCTGTCAATAGTCATCTCACCTACATATTAACGAATAGCACAACCGTGTGTGCGACCGGGGGCTGTATACCTTTGGCCACACACGATTGTGCTATTCATTTTGTAAGTGAGATAATGCAAAGTTAGTTTAAAATTTGAGACTATGACAGTATTCGAGGTACTTTCTTTTCATAAATGGCTGTTCCGGCAGCTTGACGATGCCGGAATAAAAACGGAAGACTTCCGTTTTATCGATCTGTATGACGACTACAGGAGACTGAAACGGGAGGGGAACAAGAAGACGTATATCGTGGCGGTTCTCGCCGAGAAGTACGGCGTTTCGGAAAGGACGGTGTACGGTGTGATCCGGCGGTTGTCGGAAGAGTGCAGGATATGAAAAAACGGGGAAAGGGGCCATCCCCGGCCCCTTCTTTTCAGGTAAACTTGTACTTGGTTATTTTCCCCATCTGGACGCGCTTGATGGTCGTTTCCACGGGGAAATAATCACCTTCGCGCATCTGGTCGAGCAGGTTTTTCATCTCTTCCGAGTTGGTGAAAAACTTCTTGTCCTCGCCGCCCGCCTTGATTTTGACCAGGTAGCGGTCCTCGCCTTCCTTTGTCTTGATCCCGGTCTCGAAATCTTCCAGTACGATCGGGACGTTCACGATGTCCCCGATAGGCACGATGGGACAGTCGAACCGCTTTTTCCCGTCGGCCGGTTCCCATTTTAAATTCAGATCGCCAAACTTTCTCATGTCACTCATTCTAATGTTCGTTATACTATAAAACAGGTGGTTCGCGTCGGCGTGCTTGCAAATGCCGTAGAAGGAGGCGAGCAGTTCCCGTTTCCTTCGGCGGCTTTTTACCCGCTTCCACCGGCGGGCGAACCGTTTCTTGATATGTTTTCTGATTCTTACATGGGTCGGATAGGTTATATATCCTAAAAAGTCGATGCCCCGGTCCGCCACGCGAAAGACCTGCTCGTTGCCCTTTATCTCCAGCCCGGCCTTTTCGACCTGCCCGTGTATGACGGCGACTACGGGTTCCAATGCTTCCGGTGAACCGGCCTGCGTTACTTTGTCATCGCAATACCGGCGATAGTACTGCACCCCGCATTCGTCTTTTATGACATGGTCGAGATAATAGGACAGGATCAGGTTGCCCAGGAACTGCGAGGATCGCAGCCCGATGCTCAGACCTTCCGGCAGCATGGTGATGCAGCAGTCCAGTATGGCAAGCAGCCTCTTGTCCTTGATGAAACGGCGTATGACGTACATCATGGCTTTCTGGCTGATGCTTTGGTAGAACTTGCGGATATCGCATTTGTAAACCCATGCCGTGCCTTCCGGGTCGGCCGCCATGTCGCGCCTCATCCGCTCCAGAAGGTAATGACCGCCCCGGCCCTTTATGCTGGCGGCCGTGTCCTTGATAAGACGCGAATGCAGTTTCCTTTCGACCACCCTCATGATCGCGTTAAGGGCGATACGGTCCTTCATGGGAATGCACTGGATGGTCCGTTCCTTTCCCCGTTCGCAGACGGTGAACTCCCTGTAGCCGGAAATGCGGAACGAGCCGTCGGAGATTCGCCGGACGAGCTCATCGATGACCTTTTCCCGACGGCGCAAAAGACGGCGGCCCTCCGGGCTTCGCTTGCGCCTTTTGCCACGCAGGACGTAGTCGAAGGACTCCTCCATGTTGCCCCGGTCTATGACCTCTTCGATGACGTAACCAATCCTTTTCATGTTTTGAACCAGTAATAACAGTCCTTCAGTTTCGCGGCGTATCTTTTTCGAGAATCCCCTAAAAAGGGAAACCTACTAAACATCATGGCCGCAGCGCGGTGATTTTTTGCCTCCTGTTTCAGATGATATGCAGGTTTGGCATGGCTCATTTTCCCGGAAGCGGTTTTCGCGGACACGTCCGCCGCCATCGTGGGTTCCGAATATCTTCTGTAAAGCCGTACTGAAACCGGCTTTTGCGCTATGTTCTTTTCTGTTTGCGAGACGCGAACCGTAGGTCGTGTTCGTGTTCGACGAAGCGTTGTTCGCATTCGCGTACGCAACACTGCCATTCGGATTCGAGGAATCGTTGGAACGGAGCAGCGCACGGGGTGGAAAATTCCGCCAAAAGCCAGGTAAAACCCGGCTTCGGCGGCAAAGTTAAGGCTTTTAACAAAGGTTACAACAATAAATACTCTAATTAATAATTAGTGGAAAATACTTTTTGTCGGTCATACGTTTTTTTCGTGAATTTGCAAAAACGATGCAGCGTAATCTTTGGGGTAAAAATATGTTCTGTTTTCTCTTTTATCCAACTTTGCAAAGCACAAAAACAAAAGCAGAATATGGAGATTTATAAAAAGACAACTTTAGGCAACTTGATAATAAAAGAAGTTCCGAAGGCTTTGGCTAAAGAATTGGTGATTGAACATCATTATTCACACAAATGGAACGCTGGAGGCTTTGGCAAGTTCAATTATGGTATATTCAGAGAGGAGGAACCGGATAAATGTTTAGGAGTTGCGGTGTATGGCTTGATGAAAAACCCTTATGCAAAAATATTTAGCCATCCTAATCCTTCTGCCTGGATGTGCGAATTAAATCGGATGTGGATAGACGATGTTTTGGGACATAATGCAGAAAGCATTCTTATTGCTGCTTCTATCAAGCTGTTAAGAAAGACTGATCCCACATGTGTGGCAATACAAAGTTTTGCTGACGGACGGTTAGGTTGTGGAACCATCTACAAAGCGGCCAATTTTACTTACTATGGCTTTCACTATACTACATTTTGCCGAAATAAAAGGTCTGGAGAGGTCATACATGAACAGATACTAACAAACAGCACATCGCCAACCGGTTATTTACGGGCGAATATTGCATTTCTGATAGGCGACTTAGAGATATTCAGGGTAAAGACATACAGGTACATTTATCCGCTTTGTAAAAAGTTCAAATTCTGCCGTGAGCCGCAACCTTATCCGGCATACGATAAAGGCGAGGAGCTTATTCAATGGGAACGCAACACAGACAAAATCAAATCCAATATCATAAGGCTGCTTGATAAAGTAGCTGCCTAAAGTTAGGCACACCTGACTCGCTCTATTTGTTATAAAGGTAGTAATATTACCTGATATATGCAAATCTTAGAATGACTCTTTCAATGTAAAAAAGTTAAATTTCAATGGCACTAAAACAGTATTTCAATATCGTTTTAGTGCCATTGAAATTTATACCAAAACGAACCGCTTCGTTTTGGCAAACTATAAAAATACCGAACCGCTTCGTTTTGAAAATTTGTACGGGTGGTTTTGCGGATTATAAAAAGACAAATGAATATCCTGATGATTTTTTTATTTGTTCGATAGCTTCCTTTACTGTTATATTATTGGCTTTCAATGTAATATCCTGAGAGAAAGCCGATAAATTAAAGCAAAGTGCTACTGAAGCTACTAAAATAGCCTTATCAAAACATCTCATAATTCTTCTGATTTTTAAAATAAATAAATTAGAATAAGGTTATAAGAATTAAAGATTTACTATATTTGCTACTTCTTTAACTCAACAAGTGTTTTTGAAAAGAATACTTGATTTGATTTAATCGGGAGGGTGTGGCCGCATCCTCCTTTTTTATATCAAGCATCTCCTACTTTACACATCAACCGGTAGAAATTATTTGCTTCATAAATTTAGATTTTTAGGTTCTACAATATATTAATAAAGTATATACTTTCCATTTTCGTATCGGTAATTCATCCTGCTGGTAGAAGCTATGGTTTCAAGCACCTCTTCAATGGTATTTTTATTTATCATAAAATCACCATAAAAACGTCTATCCCGCAGTGAGTCCGCAACTTCGATACGCACATCATAACTTCGCATCAGTTTTTTTGCAATATCCTCTAACAACTCTTCATCAAAAAACAGTTTATTATCTCTCCAAATATTTGCATACTCTACATTCGCTTTCGATTTAACCATTTCGCCAGTCAATTTATTCAGCACCATCCGTTCATTCGGTTCCAAATAAAGTTCCTCCATCGCTTTTATCCCATTCTGCAGTGCTACCTTTCCTTCTACCAAACTAATCATCACCTCCTCGTCATTGGAATAGTTCTTAAAATTGAATTTTGTTCCCAATACACGGAGATTCACCTCTTTGGTACAAACCTCAAAGGGTACTTTCTCATTGTGGGCAACCTCAAAATAGCCTTCTCCTTCTAATGTCAACTTACGGTCATCCACACCAAATCCCTGAGAATAAGTAACTTTAGAACCGGCATTTAACCAAACCAAACTTCCATCAGGCAAATTTAATTTTGTATGTGTACCTAATGAAGCTTCCACCACTATATCCGAAAAGTTCTGTTTTACTGTATGTTTTCCCTGATAATAAGTGGCAAAAGGAACTAATAATACCAAAAGCACAGCAGCCACACGATATAACATTTTCCAAGAGAAAGAACGTCTTGCCGGCTTTTCTTTTTTCGGGAATATAGCTGCCCGCTGCTGAAACAAAGTAAAAGCCGCATCTTCATCAAATGGTTCAACACTTCCCGATACTCCCGAAGAAAACCAAAGTTCTAACTTATTCCGAACATAAATACGGTTAGCTTCCGATTCCATAGTCCATTTCTGCAACTCGGAAAAAGAGGCTTTATCCAAATTCCCTGATAAATAAGATGTAATCAATCCGTCTATATCGTTATATTCTTCTTTCATCTGCATATATTAAGTGCTGTTATTATATAAGGCAAAAAATAAGTTTTAAAGGGTAGTCAAAATGAAGTTTTTTTTCAATTTCCTAAAAAAACATAGAGAACAAGTAGTTTCAGGTACTTTTCCATCCGTTGCTGAAGACAGGATAATGCTTTCTTCATGTGGTATTTAACCGTGTTTACCGAGATATTAAGTTCTATTGCTATTTCTTCGTATTTTTTCTGTTCAAAACGATTCTTTTTGAACACCGTTCGACATTCTAAAGGAAGTTCTTCAATATTCCGAATCAGTTCACTTTCCAATTCCTGCTCCAATAAATAACCCAAAGGATGCTCATCTTCGACAAAAACCCGATCCAGAAATTCCATATTTTCCGGAAGAAAAAATGAAGAAACCAAAAGTTCCTCCCGCCTTCTTAACGAATTCAGCTCATTCAAACAACGATTACGGACGGCACGCATAAGGTATGCACGAATTGAATATTCAATTTCAATATCGCTCCGGTGCTCCCACAAATAAAAAATTGCATCATCCACTATTTCCTCAGCCAGAGCAGCATCAGCCAACATTTGGTTCGCAAAACGGCAAAGCAATACATAATGCTGTTTATATATGTATTTAAAAGCATCTTCGTTTCCTTGCTTCAACTGCTCTATAATAAGTTTTTCCATAGCCATCATTAAAGTTATAAACAATAAAAATCAGTAACTCTAATACGGTGTTTCATCAGAAATATAAATTACATGTTCCATCGTAGTAGATTATAGCATTTAACTTAAAAATCCGTATTGAACTTGTGAAGTTCATTCCACGGGTATGGGAAAATTCATACAACAATACATAGCCCGGTAAATGAAATGGTTACATCATCTGATAACATGATAAATGACATACCAAACGGTGTGTACGCATAATGACGCGGCCAAAATTCCTATCTACAAGCACTCTTTTTGTTGCCATATCAGGCGCAAAGATACATTTTTAGACGAAAAAAAATAGGATTTTACGACTTTTCCCGATTTTGCACCGCCCAACAAACAACCGTTCGGTGAATACCATCAGTGCCGATTACATCCACCACTATAATTACTTCCGATTTCATCACCTTCAAATAAATATCCCGCCCATCATCTGAAACAGGGTTACCCCGGTAGATCCTCTTTTCTCATAATATAAGGATTTGAGAAGAATTGAAAAGGATAAAAAATGAAAGGAGGATGAATCAGATAAAAAATAATTGTTACCTTTGTCAGGTTCGATGAGAAACATGCACGTACGAGTTTGGTTACATTAAAAAATAAAAAACTGATATACAATGTACAGAGCAAACATCGGTACTTTTGCGCAAATTATGAAACGAAATCAAATGGAAGATACAAAACATATCAAAATAAGCGAATACAATTACCCGCTGCCCGATGAACGGATTGCAAAGTTTCCGCTGGCAGTACGTGACCAATCCAAGCTGTTGGTATACCGCCACGGCGAAGTAAGCGAAGATACATTCACTGCGCTGCCTGAATATCTGGAGCAGGGCGAACTGATGATATTCAACAATACAAAGGTGATTCAGGCACGCCTGCACTTTCGCAAGGAAACGGGAGCTCTGATTGAAGTGTTCTGTCTGGAGCCGATACAGCCGAACGATTATGTACTGTCCTTCCAGCAAACGAAAAAATGCAGCTGGCTCTGCATGATTGGCAATCTGAAGAAATGGAAAGAAGGAGCACTGAGCCGCATGGTAGACGTGAAAGGGAAACAGGTGACACTGACTGCCACACGCGGTGAATGTCGCGGCACAAGCCATTGGGTAGATTTTGAATGGAATGATGACAGCATCACCTTTGCCGACCTGCTGGAAGTGGTGGGCGAACTGCCTATTCCTCCCTACCTCAACCGAGACACACAAGAAAGCGATAAAGAAACTTATCAGACGGTCTATTCCAAAATAAAAGGGTCGGTAGCCGCCCCCACCGCCGGACTGCACTTCACCGAACGCGTATTGCAAGCATTGGATGCCCACGGTATCGACCGCGAAGAACTGACCTTGCACGTAGGTGCAGGCACCTTCAAGCCCGTGAAAAGTGAAGAAATAGAAGGACACGAAATGCATACGGAATACATCTCCGTCAACAAACGGACCATTGAGAAACTGATTGCACACGGAGGGCATGCCATTGCCGTAGGAACCACTTCGGTGAGAACCTTGGAAAGCCTGTATTATATAGGAGTAGCTATCAGCCGCAATCCCGATGCCAACCAGGAAGAACTGCACGTGCAGCAATGGATGCCTTACGAAGAGAAAAATGGCATCGGCACTATACAGGCTTTACAGCATATACTCGATTATCTGAACCGTCACCACATGGAAACATTGCACACCAGTACGCAAATCATCATTGCTCCGGGCTACGAATACAAGATAGTGAAGAAGATGGTTACCAATTTCCACCAACCGCAAAGCACATTACTGCTATTGGTTTCTGCTTTTGTGAAAGGAGACTGGCGAAAGATTTATGATTATGCCTTGGAGCATGATTTCAGGTTCCTAAGCTATGGCGACAGTTCGTTGCTGATACCCTGAAGCCCTATCACAGGCATACCATCTTCCTTCCGCAGCATTAAGCGTTTTCTTCCCTACCATTAAGGCGTTTTTTACAGACATTTACTACGTCCCACTACGGCAGGACGTACGTTCCACCGTAGCAGGACGTACGTCCTATTGCAGTGGGACGTATATCCTGCTATAGTGGGACGTAGTAGTATTCAGTATAGAAAGGCATAATCATCCGTATGAAAAGCCTTAGCTATACCCAAGAAGCGGCTTCTATCGTTATTGGACTTCTTACTCTGCCATAATACATGAGAGTTTTTCATTACTTTATGTCACTAAACATATCCATTAATTCATAGTATCTCAGTTGTTTTACTATCTTTGTGACAAAACACCTGAATGCTATGACTGTCACCTTATCTAACGAACTTCCTGCCTATCCTACTTTTGTGGAAGGCATCCGCCGTGCGCCCGACAGAGGTTATCGTCTGACACCGGCACAAACAGAAACCGCACTGAGGAATGCACTGCGTTACATTCCCGAAGAACTTCACGCCCGACTCGCCCCGGAATTTATGGATGAACTGCTTACCCGGGGAAAAATCTATGGCTACCGTTTCCGGCCGCAAGGCGATTTGAAAGCAAAGCCTATTGACGAATATAAAGGAAACTGCATCGAAGGAAAAGCATTTCAAGTAATGATAGACAACAACCTTTCATTTGATATTGCCTTGTATCCTTACGAACTGGTCACTTACGGTGAAACAGGACAAGTATGCCAAAACTGGATGCAATACCGGCTCATTAAACAATATCTGGAAGTAATGACTGACGAACAGACTTTGGTAGTGGAAAGCGGACATCCCCTTGGTCTGTTCAAGTCAAAGCCCGAAGCACCGCGTGTTATTATCACTAATTCCATGATGGTAGGCATGTTCGACAACCAGCGTGACTGGGAAATTGCTGCACAGATGGGCGTTGCCAATTACGGTCAGATGACAGCAGGCGGATGGATGTACATCGGTCCGCAAGGCATTGTACACGGCACATTCAATACCTTATTGAATGCCGGCCGCATGAAATTAGGAGTACCGCAGGATGGAAATCTTAACGGGCATCTCTTTGTTTCTTCCGGTTTGGGCGGAATGAGCGGCGCACAGCCTAAAGCTGCCGAAATAGCAGGAGCCGCCGCCATCATTGCCGAAGTAGATGCCTCACGCATCGAAACACGGTATCGCCAAGGATGGGTGCAGCACGTCACTGCCGACTTGAAAGAAGCCTATACCCTTGCTGCCGAAGCCATGAGGCTACGCAAGCCTTATTCCATTGCTTATCACGGAAATGTAGTAGATTTGCTGGAGCATGCTTTGGATCACCATATAGATATTGAACTGCTGAGCGACCAAACCTCGTGCCATGCCGTGTACGAAGGAGGATACTGTCCGGCAGGCATCACTTTCGATGAACGTACCCGCCTGTTGAAAGACGACCGTGTACGATTTGAAAAGCTTGTAAATGCTTCACTACGCCGCCATTTCAATGCTATTAAAGCACTGGTGGAACGCGGTACTTATTTTTTCGATTACGGCAATTCGTTTATGAAAGCCATTTATGATGCAGGAGTAAAGGAAATCTCACGCAATGGCATTGATGAAAAAGACGGCTTCATCTGGCCTTCTTATGTGGAAGACATTATGGGACCGCAACTTTTTGATTACGGCTACGGACCTTTCCGCTGGGTTTGTCTCAGCGGTAAACATGAAGATTTGATAAAAACCGACCATGCCGCCATGGAGTGTATTCCCAAAGAACGACGCGGACAGGACATGGATAATTGGATATGGATACGTGATGCCGAAAAGAACAATCTGGTAGTCGGCACTCAGGCACGCATCCTCTATCAGGACGCACTCGGTCGCATGAATATCGCCTTGCGTTTTAACGAAATGGTACGCAAAGGAGAAGTAGGTCCCATTATGTTGGGACGAGACCACCATGATGTGAGTGGAACCGATTCTCCTTTCCGTGAAACATCGAACATCAAGGATGGCAGCAATGTGATGGCAGATATGGCAGTCCAGTGCTTTGCAGGCAACTGTGCACGCGGCATGAGTCTGGTCGCCCTGCACAATGGCGGAGGCGTAGGTATCGGCAAAGCCGTCAACGGCGGATTCGGAATGGTGTGTGACGGTAGTGATCGAGTAGACGCCATTTTACGCTCGTCCATGCTATGGGATGTCATGGGCGGTGTGGCACGACGCTCATGGGCACGTAATCCGCATGCCATGGAAACATCCGAAGAATTTAACCATACTCATCGGGAACAGGGCTATCATATCACCATGCCGCATCTGGCAGAAGATGCATTAATCGACAGAGTATTAAAAGAAAAAGGTATACATTACGAATTATGAGCTGGACAAAAATCATGGAATGCGTTCCCAACTTTAGCGAAGGACGCGACTTGCAGAAAATAGATCAGATAGTATCTCCCTTCCGTGCACGCGCCGGGGTAAAACTGCTCGACTATAGCAATGATGAAGACCATAATCGTCTTGTGGTCACCATAGTGGGAGAACCTGATGCTTTAAAAGAAGCGGTGATAGAAGCCATCGGCATAGCAGTAAAGCTGATTGACCTCAACCATCATCAAGGACAGCACCCGCGAATGGGAGCGGTAGATGTAGTACCGTTCATTCCTATCAAAGGATGTACCATGGAAGAAGCCATCGCCATCTCTAAAGAAGTAGCGCAACGGGTAGCCTCTCAATATAACCTTCCGGTCTTCCTCTATGAGAAATCAGCAAGCGCTCCTCATCGCGAAAATCTTGCCGCCATCCGTAAAGGAGAATTCGAAGGCATGAAGGAAAAGATTCACCAACCCGAATGGCATCCCGATTTCGGTCCCGAAGAACGGCATCCCACTGCCGGAACCGTTGCCATCGGAGCTCGCATGCCGTTAGTGGCTTATAATATCAATCTGAACACCCCCAGTCTGGAGATTGCACATGATATTGCCAAGAAAATCCGTTTTATCGGAGGCGGGCTGCGCTTTTGCAAAGCCATGGGTGTGGAACTGAAGGACCGAGGTATCACCCAGGTGTCCATGAACCTGACAGACTACAGCAAGACTGCCCTCTATCGGGCTTTTGAGATGGTGCGTTTCGAAGCCCGCCGCTACGGAGTAAGCATCATCGGCAGCGAAATTGTGGGCCTGGTTCCCATGGAAGCTCTGATTGACACAGCCTCTTATTATTTGGGATTGGAAAACTTCTCCATGCAGCAAGTACTGGAAGCGCAGATTATGGAATAACAAGAAATCTATCGTCATGAACAACAACCTTATCATCAAGAATGCCCGCATCATCACCCCGCTTGGCACCTCTGCCCTGAAAGGTAAAGAGATGAACCAACTGCTGGATCTCACCGGAGGAACCGTAAAAGTAACCGACGGAGTGATTACCTATGCAAGTCCATCCCGTCCTACATGTGAAGAACCGGAAGAAGGCTACGAGATTCTGGATGCCGAAGGACGAGTGTTGCTTCCCGGATTCATCGACTCACATACCCACCTGGTATTCGGAGGCTATCGCCCCGAAGAATTTATTTGGCGCATGAATGGCGAAAGCTATATGAGCATCATGCAACGCGGAGGAGGTATCGTCAACACGGTACATGCCACTCGTGAAGCGACACCGGAGGAATTGAAATGCAAAGCCGAATGCTTCATCGATGTCATGAGCCGCATGGGGGTCACTACAGTGGAAGGGAAAAGCGGTTACGGACTTGACCGCGATACGGAGCTTAAGCAACTGGAAGTGATGCGTTCCATCAATCTCTCTCCGCAACGCAAAGTAGATATAGCCGCCACCTTTCTCGGTGCACATGCATTGCCTCCCGAATATCAGGGCAGAGCCGACGAATACATTGATTTCCTCATCCATGAAATGCTTCCTCTGGTACGTGAAAAGCAACTTGCCGAGAATTGCGACATTTTTTGCGAGCAAGGTGTCTTTACCGTAGCACAATCCCGGCGACTCCTGCAAGCCGCACAGGAACTGGGACTCGGTGCCAAGATACATGCCGATGAGATAGTAAGCTTCGGCGGTGCCGAACTTGCCGGTGAAATAAAAGCGCTCAGCGCCGACCATTTGCTGCACGCTTCGGATACCGGCATCCGTGCAATGGCAGAAAATAAGGTTGTCGCCACACTCCTGCCTCTGACCGCCTTTACGCTTCGTGAACCTTATGCACGAGGACGTGACATGATAGACAGCGGTTGTGCCGTAGCCCTCGCCACCGACCTCAATCCGGGCAGTTGTTGTTCCGGCTCCATCCCACTGACATTTGCACTGGCTTGCCTATATATGCATCTCACATTGGAAGAAGCTATCACAGCCATGACATTAAACGGAGCTGCCGCACTGGGTTATGCCCACCGGACAGGCAGTATCGAAGTAGGCAAACAGGGAGATTTTGTCCTGCTGGACACCGATACCCCGGCTGTACTCGTTTACTATACCGGCATGAACTCCGTGCAACACACCATCAAAGGAGGACGTATTCTATTCTAAAATATTCATCTAACTAAAAAACATAATACCATGTTAACAGAACTCACTATTAAAGAATTTATTCATAAAGTCATCAGCAACGATCCTGTTCCCGGTGGCGGAAGCGTATCCGCCTTCAATGGTGCTTTGGCAACCTCCCTCGCCGCAATGGTTGCCAACCTGACCATCGGACGGAAGAAATACGCCGAAGTAAACGAAGTTATGGAAGACCTTTCCGCCCGTTTTGAGGAACTGGCACGTCAACTCATTATTGATGTAGACCGTGACTCGGATGCGTATAACCGCGTATTTGCCGCATTCAAACTTCCCAAAGAAACAGAAGAAGAGAAAAACATCCGCAGCGAAGCGATTCAAAAAGAAACCAAATATGCAGCCGAAGTACCGATGGAAGTGGCACGTATCGTCCATTCCATCCTGCCGATGATTGACGTAGTGGCACGAAAAGGAAACAGCAATGCCGTGACCGATGCTTGTGTGGCTATGATGTGTGCACGAACCGCTATACTGGGCGCATTGCTGAATGTCCGCATCAATCTCACTTCTATCAAAGACGAGAAATTTGTAAAAGAAATGACTGAAGAAGCGGATATGATAGAAAAGACAACGATTGCCGAAGAACAAAAGATACTGGACTATGTGAAAACCGTTTTCTAAAAAAGAAGATTATGAATAACGTATATCAAATAGGTTCCGGCGAACTCACATTCGATATTATCGAACGTATCATCAATGAGAACCTGAAACTGGAACTGGCGTCCGAAGCACGGGAGCGCATTCAGAAGTGCAGGGACTATCTGGATAAAAAGATAGCCAATTCCGACACACCGCTTTATGGTATTACCACCGGATTCGGCTCGCTGTGCAACCGCAATATCTCGTCTGACGAACTAAGTACCTTACAAGAGAATCTGGTGAAAAGCCATGCTTGCAGTGTGGGCGAAGAGATGCCGCATGTCATAGTAAAACTGATGTTTCTGCTCAAGGCACATGCCCTTTCGTTGGGACATAGCGGTGTGCAAGTCATTACTGTACAACGCATCATCGACTTCTTCAACAATGATGTAATGCCCATTGTATATGACCGTGGCTCGTTAGGTGCATCCGGCGATCTTGCTCCGCTTGCCAACCTTTTCCTGCCGCTTATCGGTGTGGGAGATGTATATTATAAAGGTAAGCGATGCGAAGCCATCAGTGTACTCGATGAATTTGGCTGGGAGCCTGTAAAACTGAAAAGTAAAGAAGGACTGGCTTTGCTGAACGGTACACAATTCATGAGCGCCAACGGTGTTTATGCCATCTTGAAAGCGTTCCGACTGAGCAAGAAAGCCGACCTCATTGCCGCTATTTCTCTTGAAGCTTTCGACGGACGTCTTGATCCATTCATGAATTGTATCCAGCAGATGCGACCGCACCAAGGCCAGATAGAGACAGGAGCCGCATTCCGCCGTATACTGGAAGGAAGTGAAATCATAACTCAGCCCAAAACACATGTGCAAGACCCCTACTCATTCCGTTGTATTCCCCAAGTACACGGCGCTACCAAAGATGCCATTCGCCATGCCGCGTCCGTTTTGCTGACCGAGATCAACTCTGTCACCGACAATCCCACCATCTTCCCCGATGAAGACCTGATTATATCGGGCGGGAACTTCCATGGACAACCTCTGGCACTCGTCTATGATTATCTCGCCATCGCTTTGGCCGAACTGGGGAATATATCCGAGCGTCGTGTGGCCCAGCTTATTATGGGACTTCGCGGACTGCCCGAATTCCTTGTTGCCAATCCCGGACTGAATTCAGGCTTTATGATTCCCCAATATGCAGCAGCCTCTATGGTAAGCCAAAATAAAATGTATTGCTACTCCGCCAGCAGTGATTCCATTGTATCCAGCAACGGACAAGAAGACCATGTGAGCATGGGGGCCAATGCTGCCACCAAACTGTTTAAGATAATGGACAATCTGGAACATATACTTGCCATCGAACTGATGAATGCAGCTCAAGGTATCGACTTCCGGCGTCCGCTCAGAAGCTCTCCATACATTGAAAAATTCCTCTCGGTTTATCGCAAGGAAGTACCTTTCATCCGCGAAGACATAGTGATGTACAAAGAAATACATAAGACTGTGGCTTTTTTGAAACGTCACCAGGTGGATTATTAAGTTATTATTTCACTATCTTTGCAGGCAAAAAAGAACAAAGTATGAATAGCGACAATAAAGAAGAAATGTTTCCCATTGTGGATGAACAGGGAAATATTGTGGGAGCTGCCACACGAGGCGAATGTCATGACGGCAGTAAAAAACTTCATCCGGTAGTGCACCTCCACGTATTCAACAGCAAAGGTGAACTTTACCTGCAAAAACGACCGGAATGGAAAGATATCCAACCCGGCAAATGGGATACTTCAGTAGGCGGTCATGTCGATTTGGGCGAAAGCGTAGAAATGGCACTCCACCGTGAAGTGAAAGAAGAACTCGGAATTACCGACTTCACCCCCGAACTGCTGACTAATTATGTTTTTGAGTCCACTCGCGAAAAAGAACTGGTATTCTCACACAAAACCGTTTATGATGGTCCCATTACCCCCAGTGAGGAACTGGCCGGAGGACGCTTTTGGACATTAGACGAAATTAGAGCCAATATGGGAAAAGATATTTTTACACCCAACTTCGAAAACGAGTTCCGTAAATTGGGCTTCTGAAACTTCTTTTTCATAAAAAGGGGCAAATTCTTGACCTGTATCAAGAATTTGTCCCTTTAGTGTATATTTTGACCTCATAAGTATACAACAGAAAACAAAAGCACGTAATTTTGTGTTGTAAAACATAGAAAGAAAGGATAACGAGATTATGAAAAAGGTAAAAAGTATTGTGATGAAAGTCCTGGCTATGATGGGTGAAAACGAAGTAAGAGCTTGGGGCATAGGCATTAAATAATATAAATGCCATCATTTTAATCAACAAAGAAAGGATAACATTATGAAAAAGTTAAAAGAAATCATTAAGACAGGTCTTATTGATATGGGAAATGGTGCCCTACGTGCTTGGGGATACGAAATCAAGTAACTGTCATACTTGATTAGAGAACTTTATTTAAACCTCAATAGTATAAAGGAGAGTAATCCAATGGATTATTTTCCTTTTTTATTTATCAGATATCTTATTTACTACAAATAATTAGGAAATGCGATAAGTATTTTAAGAACTTATCCTATTTTCTTCATTCACTAACAGCGGCAAAGATAATAATATTATTGATTTATTCACCATTATTAAGCTCAAAAAGATAAAATTATCTCATTCCCGTTTCACTATCTTAATTATCCTATGCTGTTTCTATAATTTTTCACACTTTATCTTTATGTAATAAAGCATCATTACGGTATATAAAAGGTAGAAAACAAGAAGCTAAAAAAAGCTCTTTTTCACAATAAATACCACCTGTAGCTACTTCTGACAAATAGGATAAGTTCTTAAAATACTTAGCAAATACTCCTTAATTCATTAGCCTTTCAAATCTATTATAGTATTATTAACTCTATGAAACACTTATGAAAATTAAGACTTTAACCCAAAGAGGTAAGTACACATTATTAGCCGGTGTACTTGGAATGAGTTCAATTCCTTCCTCTGCCATTCCTACCGGTATGGCTGATGTTTCACTCCCAACCGTAGCACAACAGACAGCCAAAATCAAAGGAAAAGTTTTGGATGCCAGAACCGGAGAACCGGTTATCGGTGCCAATGTCGTTGTAAAAGGAACGACAAACGGTAGTATCACCAATTTTGATGGTGAATATGAATTGACAGCACCGATTGGCTCTACTCTCAGTATCTCTTTTATTGGTTACAAATCAATAGAAGTGAAAGCAACCGGTGGCTTGCAAACAATCAAATTGGACGAAGACTCTGAAGCGCTGGATGAAGTCATAGTAGTAGGTTACACAACTCAGCGCAAAGAAAGTTTAACCGGTTCTATGAATAACATCAAAAGCGAGAAGTTGAAGGACATAACCACACCATCGGTAGAAAATTTATTGAATGGTAAAGTTCCGGGAGTATATGTGGCTCCGGGATCAGGCCAACCCGGTTCCAGTGGTGCGGTAGTTATCCGTGGACAAGCCACACTTAACGGTACGACTTCTCCACTCTGGGTTATTGACGGTGTTATAGTAGGCTCGGACGCCGGACAATTAAATCCTGCGGATATTGAAAGTATGACTATTTTAAAAGATGCCGCCTCCACTGCCATTTACGGTTCTCAAGGTGCAAATGGTGTCATTGTAGTTACAACCAAAAGCGGACGAGCCGAAAAAATGACTATCGAAGCTTCTGTAAAATTGGGGGTCAGCTCACTGAATAATGGAAATTTGGAAGTAATGAATGGTGCAGAACTTTATGACTATTATGCTTCCTTCCAAAATGCCAATGAAATTTCTTTTCCACGATGGAACAAGGACCTGCGTGACAGTAATTTCAGTTGGTGGGATTTAGCTACCCAAAACGGACTCACACAGGAGTATAATGTATCTTTACGCGGTGGTAACGAAAAGATGCAATCTTATCTATCTGTAGGATATTATGATGAAGAAGGTGCCGTGAAAGGATATGATTACAGTCGGTACAACTTCCGCTTGAAGACTACATACAAACCATTTGACTGGTTGACAATCAAACCTGCACTCAGCGGTTCACTTCGAAATATTGATGACCGCCAATACTCTGTCACAGCTATGTATTCCATGCTCCCATGGGATAGTCCCTATGACAAAGACGGCAACTTGGTTCCTCACCGCTACAGTGGTTGGGTAAACACTCAGCAAACCAACTACCTATACGATTTACAATGGAACTATTCAGAGTCCAAATATTACGAATTTATGGGAAGTTTAGATTTTGACATTAAAATAACAGACTGGCTGACATTCTCATCTGTCAACAACTATAAATACATCAACTCTACTTCTCACGGCTATAGTGATCCGCGCTCAAGCAGTGGCGAAAATGTAAACGGGCGTCTCACAGAGTGGAGAGCAGAAGTAACCCGCCGTTATACCAACCAGAAATTATTAATAAACAAAGACTTCGGCAAGCACTCTATCAGCGGATTGATAGCTTACGAATTTAATGATTATTATTATAAGAATCTAGATGTCTATGGTACCGGATTTGTACCCGGATTTGAAGTTCTGGATGTAGTATCCAAGCCCGAACGTACTAAAGGCGGTATCAGCGAATGGGCTACTCAGTCTTATTTCACTCAATGGAAATATGTATATGATGGTAAGTATATCGCCGAAGCCTCTATCCGCCGGGACGGTGCATCCAACTTAGGTACGAATGCTAAATACGGCAATCTTCTGTCAGGTAGTGTGGGATGGATTATCAGCCGCGAGGACTGGTTTGATGTAGATTGGATCGATAACCTTAAATTACGTGGAGGTTATGGTACAGTAGGTAACCGTCCTTCTTCACTTTACCCACAATACGACCTGTATTCGGTATCTTCCAGTTATAATGAAAACTCAGGTGCACTTATCAGTGTTATCGGCAACAAAGACTTGACATGGGAAAAAACTTACACCACAAGCATCGGTCTTGACGCTGCATTGTTTAATAACCGTCTGCGCTTTACTTTTGATTTCTATTCAAAAGACACAGACAACATTCTTTATAATGTGCCTGTTACAGGGCTTACCGGAGTGACCAGTGTTTACAGGAATATCGGCAAAATGAAGAACACCGGATATGAAATCTCATTAGGCGGTGATATCATCAGTACAAAAGACTGGTTCTGGAACGTAGAATTAAATATAGGTCACAATAGTAATAAATTAAAAGATCTCTATAAACAAAAAGATACAGACGGAAGCTATGTGGTAAAACCCGTTATCATCAGTGATGGAAGTAGCATTGCCGGTACAGCGCAACGCATCCTCGAAATCGGTTATCCGGTAGATACTTATTATTTAAAGGAATGGGCAGGTGTAAATCCTGAAAACGGTGCTCCAATGTGGTACAAAGATACCAAAGATAGCGAAGGCAATGTCACAGGAAGAGAAACAACCTCTAACTATGCAGAAGCAGGATACTATAAATGCGGTTCAGCAGCTCCCGATTTGTTCGGAGGTTTCTCTACAACTTTAACATGGAAAGGTTTTGACTTGAATGCCGTATTCGGTTACTCTATCGGCGGAAAGATTTATAACTATTCACGTCAAGAATATGACTCCGACGGAACTTATACCGACCGCAATCAAATGAAACTGAAAGACGGCTGGAATCGTTGGGAAAAACCGGGAGATATTGCCACTCATCCCGTTGCCAAATATAATAATCAAGATAAAGGAAACTCTGCATCTTCCCGCTATCTGGAAGACAGCGACTACCTGAAATTACGTTCTCTGACCCTGGGGTACAACTTTAAGCTACCACAATGGGGTATTCAAAATTTACGCGTATTCATGAACGCAGAAAACCTGTTTACAATCACAGATTATTCAGGCGTAGACCCTGAAATTCCGGCCAGTGACGGTTCGGTAATGGGTACTGCCGGCCCTGCCGTTTATCCGTCTGTACGTAAATATATGTTCGGTTTAAATCTTACCTTTTAATCAGTAGAAACAACAATGAAAAAGATATTGACCTTATTATTGGCAGCGGCATCATTGACCGCTTGCGACATAGATCGTTTACCATACAATTCTATGGCTGCAGAACAAATCACCAACGACCCTTCCGCATCGTTGGAATCTCTAATGAACGGTATGTATGCCCAGTTAAAGACATGGTCAGACCCCATGCACCGTTGTGGTGAATATGCCGGTGACAATATGATGATTCGTGGTTCATCAACAGATGCCTTCTATGAATTCATTTCTTTCTCCCGTACTCCGGTAAACTACCGCTTACAGAACTTTTGGGATTATGGTTACAAAGCCGTTGCCCAAGCCTCGAACATCATCAAAATGATAGAAGAAGGACAGAGTGCCGAAATAGACAACCAGTTGGGCGAATGCTATTATGTGCGCGGTATGATGTATTTCTACTTATGTCGTGCTTATGGACGTCCTTACTATCAGGCCCCCGACAAGAATTTAGGCGTACCTATTGTCAATGGTACTCCCGATGATATTATGGGAGACCTGCTGTTGCCTGACCGTTCTACAGTAAAAGAAACGTATGAGCAAGCTATCAGTGACTTGAAAAAGGCAGAAGAGATGATGACTATCAACAAAGGCGCTGCTTATGCCTCAAAAGAAGCTGCTCAGGCAATGCTGTCACGCGTATATCTGTATATGAGTGGAACGTATGAAAACCCCAACCGGGAATATGCCCAACTGGCAGTTGACTACGCGGACAAAGTTATCAATTCGGGCAACTACTCATTATTACCTCGCGAGGAGTTTATGAAATACAACACTCTTACTCCCGAAAATAATGACGAATCCATCTTTGTCGTAAAACGTGTTGCTTCCGAATTCTCCGGCTATGACCACTACTACGGTATTGGCGGTATGTATGCCAATATCGGCGGTATGGGTTGGGGAGAAATGTATGCCAGTGCCAAATATATTGATTTACTGAATGAGACAGGACGTAATGACTGGCGTCCGGATCATTACAAAATCGTAGACGCACGTGCTGCATTTATCGAGCCGACATACACTGATGATCATAAAGAAGTATTCCGCTTTATCAAACAAGACTCTGAAACGGTACTAAATTATGAACAGTTGACTGTAATCAAAAAAGGAGCAACAGTGATCTGCCAAAAGACCAAAGAAGTAGATGGAAAAGATGTACCGGACGGTCCGGAATATACACTGACTCCTGTAGATGCCGAACAAGAAATTTATTCTATCACTTACCAGGATGGCAAGACTTATACGGGTGTGTTAGACTATTACATCTCTCTCAACCGTGTATACCCACAATTCTACATCACTAAATGTTCTCGCGAAGGAGAAGATTCACATTTACATTCACCGATTATCAGTCGTTTGAGTGAAATTTATCTGAATCGTGCAGAAGCCTATGCCAAATTGGGCAACTATTCTGCTGCTTTAGCCGACCTAAATACTATTCGCGAACGTTCTATCATCGGTGGTGGATACGCTTCATTGGATGCAACAAACGCCAGCGAAAGAATTGATAAAGAGCGCCAACTGGAATTAGCCTATCAAGCAGAACGCAGCTATGATGTGTTCCGCAACGGCAAGCCTTTGACACGTCGCTATCCGGGACCTCACCAACAATTTGAAGACATTCCCGCATCAGACTACCGTGTCATTTATTACATTCCTCAGAATGCAATAAATGCTTATCCGGGCACTCTGACTCAAAACCCAACTGATAACAGCGGAGTTATTCTGAATTAGAGCTCTCTTTTCAATAACATATTAGTTTTTTATGGAGTTGTGTCAAAACGTGGATAATGCTGTCGTTTAGTTTGTAGGGGCGAGGTTCGCTCGCCCAAAAACAGTTTGCTTTGCGTCTTCGGGCAGGCAAACCCTTCCCCTACAGCTGACGATGGGATAGCCCCGGTTTAGTTTTGACACACTCCTTTTTTATAAACACAGAAGCACAAACCTTTCATTTATAAGCCATTCGGCTGCATTTACTTCTTTTTTATTCGTCCGTTCCGAAGATTTTATGTAATTTTGCATCAAACAACTATTAATCCAATAAAACTTTATCAGAAAAAACCATGATTAAAAAACTATCTACCTTGGTAGCCGGTTTAGCGTTGATATGCTTGACCGGATGCACTTCACCCCAAAAAGGAACAGCACAGAATGATGTGTTTTCTCCTATTGAAGTAGCAGTTCCCGAACGTCCCGCAGGACAACAGGATGTAATCCAACTGACCACTCCTAAACTCGACACTGTTCGTGTTGGATTTATCGGACTCGGAATGAGAGGCCCCGGAGCTGTGGAACGCTGGACACATATCCCCGGAACAAAGATTGTCGCACTCTGCGATTTACTTCCCGAAAATGCAGAAAGAGCACAAAAAATCGTCACCAATGCAGGAATGGAAGCACCGGTACTGTATTCCGGTTCGGAAGATGCATGGAAGCAATTGTGCGAACGTAATGATATCGACCTTGTTTATATTGCCACCGACTGGAAGCATCATGCCGAAATGGGTGTTTATGCCATGGAACACGGAAAACATGTTGCCATCGAAGTTCCGTCTGCCATGACACTGGACGAAATCTGGGCGTTAATCAATACTTCGGAAAAGACTCGCAAGCACTGTATGCAGT
>OGUK01000166.1_pt1 | contig 61884 bp, 70 predicted proteins | sample 1553151 | NCBI WGS metagenome assembly OGUK01 (sample SAMEA2580208, study PRJEB22360) | human gut metagenome | biome: human gut; feature: human-associated habitat; material: faeces | place: Denmark | collected 2008/2010
CGGCCCCTGGCCCGCCAATACGCCGCCACCTGGGCCCGCAACAACTCGGCCGAAGCTGGCTTAAAGCCCGCCAATGCCGCGGGAACCGCATCAAAATCAACACCTAAACCATCACGAAGAGATGAACTCTGGACAGACTGACGACCCCATTGACGCCCGGCACGCCCTCAAAGGTGCCGACATTGAAAGCCTCTTGGCATCCATGACAGCGCTTGCCACGGATGACGGAAGAAGCATTGAAGAACTGGAAGCGGAAGCGCTCGCTGCCGAGAAACAGCGGGAGGAAGAACGCAAGGCAACCTATGAACGCCTGGGCCTGGTTGACCGCGGATTCCCACGCCGGGCGATTGATTGCCTCGCCGGAGTAACCGGGGAACCATGGAAGAAGGCCCTCCGTGATGCCTACCGCCTCGTTTTAACGCCGGGGAGTATCATTGTGCTAAACGGACGCTACGGCACCGGGAAAACGGTTTTAAGCGCGTTTCTTGCCCGCGTCATGTACCGGCGCAAAAAACGCGTCCTCTACTCCAAGGCGTATGACTACACGATGGCCCTGCGGGAGACGTTCAACGGTGGCGGCTCTGAATCCTCTGTCATGGCCCGCTACAAGTCGCCTTATCTGCTGGTGCTCGACGAGTATCACGAGGTAAAGGACACGGACTTTACAGGCCCGGCGCTGGAACGGCTCATTGACTACCGGCACCAGAACGGCAAGCCGACCATCATCATTGCCAACTACAGCCCCGCCGCCCTGGAGGATCGCCTCGGCCCGGCCATTGTTTCCCGCATCCATCTATGCGGCACCATCATCACGTGTGATTGGCAATCGTACAGAGAGATCAACTACAACCCCACCAGCAGCAAATGAGACCCCCCAAACCATCCCTGCGAAAGAACAAGCCAACGCGGCGCGGAAAGCCCGGCTCCTATAAGCTCCGGTTGACGCTCCTGGTAGACCCCAAAAAGAACGGCAAACTTGTCGAGCTGGGGCTTGGCACCAGCAACAAGCATGAGGCGGAACAACGGGCTGCTGGCATCATTACAGCCCTTGAGGCTGCTTTCCTCTACCGTCGCCCCGCTGTCCGCATTTTGGAGCACCACGTAGCCCAATTTGCCAAGGTTGAAAGACGCCCCTTCAATCATCCAGAATTGCCCCTATGGTAACGCCCCTGGAAAAGTTCCTGGCAAAGCATCCCGCCCCCTCCGGCATGGACTCAAAGGAGTGGGCGGCCTTGTCGGCTGTGGCGTGCGAGGATAAGTTCTTTTCTTCAAAACAAGAAAACAAGCGGCTGCTGGGGCGCCTCTACATGCTTATCAAGGACTACCTTTCCGGAGATCAAGAAGTCCTCCCCAACGGGGAGACGGCCATCAAGGTAGGGAGTGCCGCGGACTTTTCCAACCAGGCGCTTCAATGGCTCCAAACCGAGGGGCTTGTTTCCCCGGACGCCGAGGGGCCGAAGTACCATAACGACGTCAAAAACATCGGGGCTCTGGCCCGCCTGAAGCTCATTTTCAAGACCAATGTTCGGCAAAGCATTGGGGCGGCCCAGTGGGAAGCATCCATGAAGCCGGCCAACCTAAAGGCATGGCCCGCTTTCCGGTTCATCCGGATGCCGGGAGCCAAGACAAAGCGGCTTGTCCATGTCATCAATGAGGACGCCGTCCGGCTCAAGACCGACTTTACTTTTTGGGCGGACAAAATGAACGCTGCCAGCCTGGGAGGCTTTGAGGTTCCCTGGCCGCCGTTCGGCTTCAACTCCTACATGGACCAGGAGCCCGTTTCCCGGGCGGAATGCGAACGGCTGGGGCTACTCAAGCCCGGAGAGCCGTTGAAGCGTCCACGGGGCGCGGAACGCTTCGGGATTGACCTGATTGAAAGGTACGGGTACGGCAAGAAGGCCAGCACGGCCAAACTCCCCGAAGCACTCAAGACGAAGCTCAAGAAGGTTTATGAAGACCGTTGGGGGGTCAAGCAGGACAAACCTGACGAGGTTGTCTTTCCGGTAAAGGAAGTAGCGGATAAAGCCAGAAACATTTTTTGAAAGATATGGACGAAGATACATACGATTTTGGTTCGTTTTTTGAAATGAGGGAACTGGAAGAGGTGGAGAGCATCGCCGAAATAAAGCCCCGTCTCCTCAAAAAGCAAATCAAGGCTGAACTCATTAAGAAAATGAGGAGAGAAAAAGCCGCTGAAATTCTTACCGCATTGCCAGCACCTGGAGAAGAGTTCCACATTGTCTCCAATGGGAGCTTTGACTATTTCGACTTTATCCCGATTCTGATTTCTCTTGCCGGGCCAGCTTCCCGCGGATATTTCTCAACATGGACCCTCAACCGTCAGAATTGCCTGGATTTGCTGAAACTCCACGATGACGGAAAGCTGGAAAGCATCCACTTTTTAGCCGGAGACTATTTCAAAAAACGAGAGACAGCAGTCTACACAACTCTCGTTGAAGGCGTCACTGTCCGCGGCGGAAGAGTTAAGACACACGCCAATCATGCGAAGATAGCCTTGCTCCAATGCGGGGAAAACCATCTCGTCATGGAAGGGTCAGCCAACTTCACAGCTAACCCACGCGTTGAACAAAACATCATTGCCAACAGCAAACAATTATTCGAATTTCATGAAAGCTGGATCAAAGAAATCTTCAGGGGATAGAGATACCTCTGACCTGTTTACGCAAATAAGCCGCCTTCTTTTAATGGGCGTTCCGGAAGAGGAGATTGTTAAAACTCTCCTTACGTCCTCAACGGAAGCGGAAATCAAAAAGGCCTTGAAAAGATCAAAGGAGGAATACGTAGACAAGGGGGATTTGGATGAAGACGAGGAAATAGGGAAAGGAGTAGAACGCGGCAGCATGTTTGTAGGCAAGGCCACCCGCGTTATGGACTACAAGACGGCCATAGCCGCCCAAAAGCTTCTTGTCGATTTTATCAAGCTGAAGAGATCCGGGAAGCCGGTGAGAAACGTCCTTGAGAGATACACCAAGAGAAGAAGGGGGCGTCCCCCTAAATACTCAAAGGAACTAGCCGACAGAATATGCAACCGCATTGCCAGTGGAGAAATGCTGATCAATATATGCATGGATGACGATATGCCGCATGTCTCAACCGTATACGAATGGATTGAGAAGAACAGTGATTTTTCCGACAGCTACGCGCGCGCGAGAAGAACGGCAGCAACGGTTTACGTGGAACAGGGTCTCGTGATACTGGACAACAGCACACCCGATGACATCCAGGTCAACACCTCAAGGGCAAATTACAGAAAATGGATGGCTGAAAAATGTGCACCTGCGGAATATGGAGACCGGAAATCCGTAGCTTTGGAAGGTGGAGACACGCCCGTTAAATTGGCTCACACGCTGCCCGCAGAAGCAGTGGCGCCGCTGGCAGCAGCCTTGAAAGAAATATGGTCAGAAGAGGAAGAAAGCTAGGGCCCCCCGTCAGGCCGGAAGACTCCCCCGTCATCTTTGCCGCCGTGGTGCTCGGGGAAACGAGCCTGTACAAATGGCAGATGCTAGCCCTTGAACGTGCTGCCCGCGGCAAGCGTGTTACCCTGCGTGCAGCCAACGGCTCCGGCAAGACGGACAAGCTAATCGGCATCCTGGCCTTGTGGTTCTTGTGGCGTTACCCCCGCGGGCGCATGCCGATCACATCCGGCTCATGGCGCCAGGTAAAAAACCAGCTATGGCCTGCCTTGGAACGGCACCGGAACAACCCGTCCCTTGCGGGCTGGAAATGGCTCAAGAATTGCCGCGTGGAAACTCCGGAAGGGGGATTCGTTGAAGGCTTTTCCACCAACCACGCCGGCAAGGCGGAAGGCTGGCACGGGCGCGTGACGGACGAATTCAAGGATGAACGAAAGGAGCAGGAAGAGGAAGACCCCCGCAGCGAGAAGAAAGCCCGCCTGTTTGACGCTGACGAGTTCACCGGGGATGACCCTTCTTCCCCCGTGTTTTTCGTGGTGGACGAAGCAAAGACAGTGCCGGATGAAATCTTTGACGCCATTGAACGCTGTACGCTTCAGTTCTGCGTCTACCTCTCTTCCCCCGGCAAACCCTCCGGCCAGTTCTACCGCTGCTTTCACGAGGAAAAAGACCTCTTCTGCCCGATGGTCGTGACGGCCTTTGACTGCCCCCATATCTCCCAGGAGCGCATTGACCGCATTCTGGCCCGCGTAGGAGGCAATGAGGATGATCCCTACTACCGTTCCGTTGTGCTAGCAGAATTCACGCTGGAAGGGGACTTGTACATTATTGACCCTGGAAAACTGGAATGGGGCCAGCGGCAACCCTATGAACCCCGCAGGGGGCGTCCTGTGGCTTTCCTGGACATTGCCGCGGGCGGAGATGAAACAGTCCTCGCCATCTGCGACGGGAACGAAGCTTGGATCGAGTACGCGGAACGTCAGCGGGACACGGTGCAGAGTGTCCGCAAGTGCATTGCCACCCTCAAAGGGCTGGGCATTGCGGATTGTGATTTATGGGTGGATGCTCCGGGCATGGGCCTTGCCGTGATCAGCGACTTCAACGAGTTGGACTGGTACCCTAATGAGTTTTTTGGGAACAACCCCCCGGAAGACCGGGACCGCTACATCAACCTTGCCGCGGAATGCTGGAATGATGCCGGCCTTGAACTCATGACGGGCCGGGTACATATCAAGTCCAAGCAGCCGGACAAGACGCTCTTCACGCAGTTGACCACTCGCAAGAAGGAATTCACGGACGATTCCAAGATACGGAATGAGAAGAAGGACAAAATGAAGGCCCGCAACCTGTCTTCCCCCGACCGGGCGGACGCCTTGCTTGGGGCTATATGGGCTTCCATCCGCGGGGCTGCCGGGGTCTGGACCGGGGAAGGCAATAAGCCGGTTGTCGGCAAGAGCCAGCACGCCGTCAGGCACACCGGGAAATTCTGTCCCATCTAAGGCTGTCCGTAGCCCATTTTGACGTTGTTGCCGCCTGCCTCCCATTGGGGCGATAATGCGTGCATGAGGCAAGCGGCCAAACATGATTTACACACAACCGAGGGACTGGCACAGGTACAGCATTTGCGCTTTGTGCTACCCTCCGGCGAGGTAGACACGCAGTTCAACGGCATGACCATCCGGGGCGGCGTCCTGGATGACGGCATCCGGGATATGCCCGGTTCCGAGATCATTGACGGGAGATGCGCCTTGCAACTTCCCCGGCTTGCCGCTGGCTGCCATCGGTATGATGTCCTTGTCTCCGGCGACGGAACGGACAAGCCCCTGCTGGCGGGCGTCATCCATGTGGCCCCCCGCGTCACTCCTGTGGACGTAGATGACAACGCCCCCGCGGATTATCTCGACATCGTGATTCCGGAGGATGAAGGCGGCACCATTACCGTTATTTCCGAGTCTCCTGCTTGGGTGGATGATGCCGTTGAGAAATCCCTTCAGGAGCGCGGCATGTACGTGACCCCCGTGGATGGTGAAACCGTCTTGACCATGTCGGCGGGAACCAGCACGCGGGACTTCAACTATTTCACCTTTGCCCTCAATAGCACTTATATTTCCGGGCATCTGGCTGGCTCCTACAGGCTCAACAAGATTGCCTTGCAGACTCCGGCCAGCGAAGCCAACGGTACGCGCTGGATGGCGCGTTTGTGCAGGTATTCCGCGGGGCTGGCTCTTCCGCTGGAAGTGCTCGGCACCAGCACATCAACGGCGTCCTGGACCTCCATCAATGCTACAACGATGGAGTGTCACTGGAATTTTGATGGACTCGTCGTTTCTACGGCAGACCGGCTCATTTTGGAAGTGTATGCCGTGGATAGCTCCGGAACGACCGTCAGCAAGGCCCTGATTGCTTACGGGGCCGCCGCTTCACACGGTGGAACGGAAGGGGTGCTGATAGCCTCCGGTGAAAAGCTGGCATGGCGCAACTACTCCCGACTTGCCTTGTCCATGTCCGTTGCCTATGACGCCGGCGTCAGCGTTGGGGGAATTGAATTGGCCTCCCGCAGACACTTTGACGCCCTGGCCGCCAATGTGGCGGAGACCGGGAAGCAGATTGCCGATGATGCGGACGCCGCCCAGCAGGCCAGGGAAGAAGCCGAGCAGATTGCCAGCGGCATGACCTTGACCACCGGAACGATTACCACCGGCGTCCCCGGCAGCCAAGCCACGGCAGAACTCAAGCCGGGCAGTACGGCGGGCTCCTACACCCTCGACATGACCATACCGCGGGGAGACGTGGGAACCGTGGACACAGCCCAGGCTTACACCTGGACACAGCCCCAAACCTATGACGCCATGATCAACGCCAATGGCGGCATCAATATCCCGCTGGCTGCCGGGGCTCCAACGGACATGATGGCCGTCAACCGCCTGTATGCCGCAGGCATGGCCGGAGTGACGGACATTTATACCCAGCATGTCTACCTGAACACGGGCGCTATTACGGCGACAGGTACGGCATTTACTAAAATTCTGATACCTGGCCAGTACGCGCAGACAAACGTCCCGGCCAATACGCACAGTACTGTTATACATACTTTCACGGGGCCACACGGCCAGTGGAATTATTCCAGTTTCGCCGGATTTTCTATCCCCTACCAATTAACGGCGGCTGGCAAAATCACCGTAGATATTGGGCGCGGGAGCAAGACGACGCGGCAAGATTTATCCCTGGACTCATACAGCATCATTCCCGGTAATAATCTGGCGTACAATACCGGGGAGATACTGGATATTACGTTTGATAATGTGCGCGATACGGCCCGCAATGGCTATGTGATCCGCGTCCGTGAAATATACTGTACCGAGTCCACGCAGCGCTGGAAGGTTAAAACCACAACCAGCTTTATCCCGGCTTCCGGTAACGAGCCAATTCCTTATATCGTCAACAAGATCATCTATCAGCAATATGAGCCACGCTCCTACATTGCCGGGGATTATGGTGATACTTACGGTGCATTGTGGTTGCTGACCGGAAGCGGTAGCATTCAGCAATTGTGGATGATTGCCACGGTACGAGGGGTTACGACTTTTGAAACGGGGACGGGGTTTAATCGCATCGTGTCAGACATGCCGGGGATTGCAGACGGTAGCGTTGCGCTCCTTGTCGGGTCTGCGGAGCGCACCAACTACCAACCGGGCAATGTCAACCCGGTTTACTATGCCCTGGCCGCGATAGCCGAAAATGCCATTGAAACCGAAGAAACGACTGATTTTGAAGATATTAACGTACCAATAGGATGAACAACGAAGAGATACAGATACAATTCCCCCGGCCCGGACAATGGGGAGAATTCGCCTTGACGGCCATCTACCGGGATGCGGAGGGCTACGCCCACACGGACCGCTACACGCAAGACGACATCCCCGCCGACCAAGCCCCAGCCCTGGCTTCCGTGGTGGCCGCGCTGGTGGGACTGGGTGAGGATTGGCAGGCGGCGCAGGTTTGGGCGAGGTTAGGTCACGTGTTGCGTGATTATCCATTCCCTCCGCCTGATGGGGCAGGAGAGTGGGGTGAGTCTGTTGATCTGACCGTTGAGGCCGTACACGCGGAGACCGGAGGGCGCCGGACATTCACGTCTGCGGACTACCCCGAATTCATCATCACGGATTCCGCCGCCGTGGCGTTTTTCAAATACTTCACAACTACTAACCAATAACAACATAATCAAATGACTACTAACAATCAATGCAATCACACCTTGGAAATTGCCGAGGAAATGTACAACATTTACCACTCCACCCTTTCCCATGCACCGCGGGAAACGGGATGGGCTGATGAACCGGCGGACGTCAAGCAAGCATGGTATCACGTCGCAAATCAGGCCATCCCGATCATAGCCACGCACGCGCTGAATGACGTGAAAGAATATCTCGGTATCAAGGCTTCCGGTGCGTCCGTCTGGTGGAAAAAGGCTCTCCTGGCTTTGGCTTCCGCCGCTGTGGGGATGCTCGGCTTATCCCTCTTCCAGGGCTGCGGGCACTCCGTAGACGTGACGCCGGACCGGACGGAGATATGCAAGGACGGCTCCTGCCTGATCATCGAGCAGGGCCACCTGTCCTACAGCCAGGCCCAGCCCGCCACGGATACGCCGCCTATCGTTCAAGCCACCAAAAAATAAGACCATGTGTGATTTTGTAGACAAGCGGCTGGAAACCCTCCGCAAGTACAAGGACATCATCATGATGTTCGGCGGAGTCATGGCCGCCGTCTACATCTACACGGACTTCAAGGCAGTGGTCCGGGAACAGGCGGAAACCTCGGCCAAGACCGCCGAAATACTCCGCACGATGGACCTCCGCCTTTCCAACCTTGAACATCAGACCCAAAAATAATATGCCTAACAATTTATACACCAATTCAGGACTCTCTTTTTCGGATGCTCTCCACGCTTTGAAAAATGGCAAGGGAGCCAGATTGCCGAAGTGGTCCCCGGATGTAGTCATCCGCGCCCAGTTCCCGGACGAGCACAGCAAGATGACAGCTCCCTATCTGTACGTGGAATCCCGTTTCGGGCGGGTGCCGTGGAAGGAGACGTTTATCGAACTGTTTTCCGAAGAATGGGAGATTGTCGACTGAACTGTAAAGTTTTTCTTACAAGTTCTAACCAGTTCTAATCAAAACAAGTTATAACTATGAATAACACTGAAAGAAACATGGCTGCGGCCATCCTCCGCTTTGAAGACAGCCGCGTAACCGGGCCGGCCTCCCTGCGCGTCTCCCGTCTTCCCGCCGCTGACAAGGGCGGTAAGTGGGAAATTTGCGGCATTTGCGACGGCATTGAACCCGCCGTATTCAACCGCCTCAAGTCCCTGCTGGACGCCGGAAAGCGGGAAGAAGCCTGGGAGGGCTGCCTTCAGTACGTCCTGGACAATACCGCCGCGGTCCGCGCCTGGATTGGCTCCGATGCCCACCCGGCTACGGAATTCATCCTGCGCGACCATTACTTCAATTCCGGCAGCAGGAACACCGGGAAAATCCTTCAGCGCGCACTGAATATCCACGGCGCCGGGCTCACGGTGGACGGCATTGTTGGACCCAAGACCAGACAAGAGCTACAGGACCAGTTGGCCGGGACGGACGAAGCGGTATTTTTGGTTGGCCTCCAGGAAAAGCGCAAGGCGTTTTATCGCTCCTGTAAGCAGTTCTCCGTATTCGGCAAGGGCTGGCTGCGCCGTTGTGACGACGCCTTCAGTGTTGCCCGTTCCATCGTTTAACCCTTATCCCTTTTTCCGTCCATGGCATTATTTCCAAGACTCCGCGGCAAGGCGAGAGAAGCGTTTCAGATACTGGTTTCTCCGTCTGCCGACAACAAATTCAAGCACTGGCCCGCCTCCGAGCTTGACCCCAAAGCCCTGAAGGCATTGAAAGACTCCATTGCTTCCGGGCAGTTGGACCGACAAGAACAGCTCTTCATGGCTATGTTGGAAAAATGGCCGCGCCTCCGCAAGAACCTTGGAGAAATAGCAAGCGCCGTTGCCCGCATGGAGTGGACAGTCATGCCCTGGACGGAAAAAGGACAGAAGCCGACGCCGGAAGCGCAGGAAATGGCAGAACTCGTCGAATCTGCCTTCTGGCGGTCTGAACCGGAACCGGACACGGTAGAGCAGGGGGCGGACGATCTGATCAAATCCCTGACCTACATGCTCACCTGCGGCAATACCGTTCATCAAATCAAATGGGCGGCGGATGATATTATCTATCCCCGGTGCTATGAGCCTCTTTCCGCTCAATTCTACGCGTGGGAATACAACGGAAAGAAGGACCGCCTGCTCCTTTTCCGCAATGGCCTTGAAAACGACCTGGAAGGGGAAGAGTTCCCTCCGGACAAGTTCCTGATTGGCCTGAACAAGACCGACGTATTTCACCCCATCTTTGGCGCCAAGCTCCGGTGTCTGGTGGGTTGGTTCGGGGCTGCCTGCTACGGGCTGCCCTGGCTGATGACGTTCTGCGAGCTCTTCGGCATCCCCTTCCGCACGGCCAAGGTCAGGGGAGACGAAAAGGCCAAGGCGGAGGCCGCAGAAATGCTGCAAAACCTCGGCTCCGGAGGCTGGGCCGTTTCCACGCAAAATTTAGAGTTTCAGCTTCACGACGCCGTGAAGGGAGCCAACGGGCTGCCCCAGGCGGATTTGATCAAACTGGCGGATGAACAATGCGACAATCTCATTTTGGGTCAAAGCCTGACCAGCTCCAAGGGGGACGGCGGGGCGTATGCCCTTGGCAAAGTTCATGCCGGCATCCGCAAAGAGGTTATTGAAGACGTGGGGCAGGCCGTGGCGAACATCCTCAATTCCCAGCTTATCCCGGCTATCATCCGCCTTAACTACGGGCGCATTCCCTCCCGGCTCCCTCAATTTGTCCCCTCCATCCGCGGCATTGACGCGGAAGCCCTGGAAACCGTTTCCAAGGCGGCGGACGTAATGGATGTCGGAGAAGAATTTGCCCGTGCCATCGTCAAAATCCCCAAGCCCCGGGAAGGTGAAGCCGTTTTGAGAAAAGCCCCGTCCATCGGCTCCGCTCCGGGCCAGTACGGGGACGCCATTGAAGCGGCGGCTGCCGAGGGAAAAAACTAGCTCCGCTCGCCCTGGCCGTCGAGTTGGAGCAGGACGCGGAAAAGGCCGCTGAAGACATCTTGCAGGCGTGGGCCGCTCCATGCGTGGCCTTTGTCCGGGAACTGATCGGCAAGGCTCAATCAGGGCTTTCTGATGACGAATTCCGGGCAGAACTGGCCGCCGTGCTTGACCGCCTCCCGGACATGGACCTCACCGATGATGATTTATTACAGGAAACCCTGTGGGACGCCGGCGCGGAGGCCTACCGGAAGGGGTGGGAAATCAATCGGATTGAAGACGAGATATGAACCTGACGATCGACTTGAACGGTGTTGACCCGGTAATTGCAGAAGTGAAAAAAATAGCAGCTCCGGAAAGTTTGGCGAAAGCCAATGAACGCATGGGGGAGGGAGTGAAAAGCTGGCTTTCGTCCTGGTACAGGAACAAGGCGGAATCCGGACACTTTGAAAACACGTCCCTGCCGACCCACGGGCCTGGAAGGAAGAAAACCGGGTGGGCTAACGACATTGCCCGAAACTGGTTTGCCGAGACGACGGCGGACGGTGCCCGCATCTACCTCACCGGGCAGGCAGGGGAGGGGAACGGGGGGGAACCTCTAGACCTTGCACAATCCCTGTTATTGAAAATCTACGGCGGCACGGTGACGGCCAAGCGGGCCCAGGCGCTGACCATTCCTGTCATTCCGGAGGCGCACGGCGTTCGCGCTGGCGCTTACGCCTCTATGACGGGCCGCAAACTTTTCACTCTTCGTAAAAGCATCCTCAACCTTCGCAACAGCATGACCGGCTCCGGATTGGAGCCGGGCTGCCTTTTTGAATCGGACGGGCATGGCGGAGTCAGGGCCGTCTATAAGCTCAAGAAGTCGCAGATCTTTGCGCCATGGCCGGAGGCTTTTCCGGATATGGAAGAACTTACGGGCATAGCATTCAAACACTTCATGGATGCCATGCTTGATGACGGGGGAGGTTCCGAAGACTGGATAAATTGACTAGGAGAGCTAAGCTGAAAGACGGTGTAAAATAAACCGCCGCAGAGGGGAAACTGCGGCGGAGTAGAAAAAAGATTTGTTATAGAAATAGTTTTATTTCTTTTTTAAAATATAATGTTCGGATAAGATTCCTTGATTAATTGATCCTTCTTTGTCTGACAACATTAATTTACTACCATCAAGTATTTTATAATAAGATTTTTCATTAGAAGAGGTTAGAGATAATTCAATCAAGTTTCCATTTATCAAATTATAATGACCTTTTGATTCGAAAGTTGCGCTTTTTTCTCCTTCTCCTATATATTCGCTCCTCAGTATATAAGTTTTATCCTTATTTAATGTCAGTGTCGTCTTTATACCTTCACAATCGGCAGCGGGAAGAGTTCCTTCATAAGTGCCGTAAAAATTAGAATTTTCCGACTTGTTTTCTATTTTTGTTCCACCGTTTTCAATTTGATCATGATTCTCTTGAGGAGCATTGCAACCGGTTATGACAACTAAACATGTGGCCCATAAAAAAATCATTTTCATGGTAAGTACCTTTCTTTTTTAATTAGTGTTTTTTCTTAATTCAATAGAGCAGTGACTGAGAAATCAATTCTCTCCCAATACCATTATAATATTACGTAAAACTTTGGGAGGTGGCAAGATATTATTCTCGGCCAGCCGGGATTTTATTCCTGATCGTTACGGCTTGAATATTTTGTAGCCCATTTTGCGTCTATTGCCCCATACCTCCACTGTGCCTCATCATGGGGGCATGAGTACGCTGATAACGACGGTAGCCGGCAACCACGGCAAGGCTCCCATGGCTATCCTGTGGGCCCCCAAAGGAGAACATACTATTAAATGCTCGCTCAACGGCCAGCCGGGAACGTGTGTGGTGCGGGTAACGTCCGACTGCGTTCCCCGGCTCAATGCCGACCTGGAAGCCAAGCTATCCAGCAACGTCAAACCGGTCGGGCTCTATGATCATGAGATGGGGCCCGCCTCTTACAAGCCGGGACGGTTTGTGTGGAACGAGGAAAAAGGCGTTGTGTTGGAACTGGAAGGATGGACGGAGAAGGGAAGAACGGACGTGGAAGGCGGCAATTACGGCTATCACAGCCCCCGCTTCCGGCGCGACAAGGGAACCGGGGAAATCCTCGGCCTGTTGCCGGAATCCATAGAAGTAGGTTCCTTGGTCAATGACCCCGCATTTGACGACATCGAACGCATTGCCGCCAGCCGAATGGAGGGCGACGTAGCCCATTTTGACGACGTTGAAGACCCCGGGAAACCGGGCGACAATAGAGACCTTGAGAAGCCCAAGGAGGGCCTCGACCAGCAAGACAACCATACAACCAACCGAGACATGGACATCACTAAACTCGTTGCCCTCGGCATTTTGACCGAGGAAGAAGCCAAGGCTGAAAATGCCGAGGCTATCGTGTTGGAGCGCATCAAGGCCCTGCAGGACAAAGGCAAGGCCAGCTCCGATGAATTGGAAGCAAGCAAGAAGGAGCTGGCGAAATGCCAGGAAGAAATTGCCGCATCCAGGAAGCAGGTGAAGGAACGCGCCGTCCAGGACGTTGCCGATGCCATTGCTGCGGGCAAAATCGCCCCGAAGGATGAAGCATCCAAGACCTTTTGGGAACGAGCCCTGACGGAAGACTATATTGCCGCCAGCAAGCAGTTGAACGCCCTGCCGAAAAATCCCGCATTCGATGACGTGAATGCCGGCAAGCCGGAAGGCTCCCCAAAAGAACCCGTCACGGGAACCGCGGCTCTTCGCAGCTCCTTTGAAACCGAACTCAATAACCTGAACAAGTAATATGCCCGCGAAAGAATTTATGACCCTGCTGGACGTGCTTCAGCAGGAAGGAACAGGATCTATCAAGGCCCTTGACGCAGTCCGTTCTGTTGGACTTGCATCCCCGGAAGTAACCGCGTTTCCCGTTACCGTTATTGACGGAACGCAGTACGAAATCAATATGCCCACCGGCATTCCCCGTTTCGGGTTTCGTCCGGCCAATGCCGGAGCCAAGAACCTGACGACCGAATACACCAATAAAACCGTTAAGTGCTACTACATTGACGGACCTATTGCGGTGGACAAGGCCGTTGTCACCAGCTCCGCCAGGGGGGCGCAGCTGCTCACCAAGGAAACCCGAAGCGTTACGTTGGGTGCCATGGCCTCCATTGCCCTGCAGATGTGGTACAGGCTTCCGGAACAGGAAAATGTGTTCCCGGCTATTTCTGAACAGATGGGGGATTATATGACAATTTCCGCGGATCCTTCCAAGCAGGAAGACTCGGAAGCCAACCGCGCCGACAACTCCGGAGCTTCCGCTTACCTGGTCATTTTGGGTGACGACTTCCTGCACTCCATATGGGGGAACAAGAAGACGCTTTCCATGTCTCCGGTGCAGGAAGAGACCGTAGCCAGGAATACGGAAGACGGGGAATCAGGAACAATGAGGGCCTATACTTCCCGTTTGGAAGGCTGGACGGGCATTGCCGTGGAATCTCCGTTTTCCGTGGCCCGCATCAAGAACATCAGCGCCCAGCATCCCTTGACGGACAAACTTGTCGCCAAGGCGAAGAGCCTGTTTCCTGCGGCCTTGCGCGGCATGATTTCCTATGTGGTTATGAACGGCAATGTGAAATTGCTGTTGCAGGAATCCAGAACCCTTACGCCTGCCACCGGAAACGGCGGAACGGGCATGATCGCCCCTGAACCCGATTCCGTGATGGGAATCAAGATTCTGGAAGTGGATTCCCTGCTTGATGACGAATCACTGTCCAGCGTCCGCGTCGCATTTGCGGAAGACTTTTTCCGCGCCCGTCGCAACTCCCTTGCCCTCAAAAATTAACCTTTTATCCGCAGAAAGGAGAAACACACCACATGATGAAGAATATGTACCGCAATGACGAAGCGCTTACGATCCGTCTGAAGATGCCGGGAACCGGAAAGACGGTAACGTCTGCCCCGATTCATATCGGACAGAAAGGAGGCATCGACAGCGCTGTCATTTCATTGAAGCACGAAGAGCTTCCCGCGCTGGCCGCCGGCAAGACGATGACCCTCACCGTCGAATCGTCCGAGGACGGTGATGCCTGGACGGAACTGGATTCCCCGAAGCTGGTTGCGACGGGGGGTGAGAGCAATGGTTCCGGCTCCGGAGAAGTGTTCATGCGCGTTCCGTTGGAGGCCGGCCCCTGGCTGCGCCTGAAAATCACAGCTGAAACGTCCGCAGGCGACAGCACGGCACAGGAAGCCGTCCTTGCCGTCAAGGTATAACCTTATTGAAACAATGGCCCTCGTAAGGATTACCCCGGAAGCGGTTGCCCGCTATTGCCAGGACAAGGAAATTACTTCCATTGCCCGGGACAAAATCAGCGACATCATCCGCGAGGTCTGCAACGAGGTGGCGGCTGCAGTCAACTCCTGCCCCAGAAATGCCAGGATTGCGATGGATTCCAGTTCCGTTCCCGCGGAGTTGGTATTCACCACCTGCATTCTGGTGCGGGATGCCGTCACCAGCTCCGTGCCAGGTTCAAGCGAATCCCTGCAGGGGACGGCGCGGGCGGCTCAATATCAGGATGCCCGCGCGAAACTCCGCGCCGTGGCTGCCTGTGAAGTCGAGTTTGCCCCCTACGATGGGCACCAGCCCAGCGACGTCATTTACGGAGGGCCGAAACACCAGGATTGGAGCAATCCGATATGAAGAAAACCCTGAAGAAGTCGCCTGTCATTGCATTTGCGGAAGTCCTCTGTCAGCGGGCCGTGGAAATTTGCTCCGCGGCCAACAACGGGGAAGACCCGGAAATCATTATTAAGGCATGGGACGGTTCCTTTGAGGAAGAAATCAAGAGGGTGACCGGTTCCCTGGAAACCGTCATCGTCATGGAGCGTCCGGAAATTGTTCCGGACAAGTTGAGCAGGAGCGGCAAAAGCACGGCCAGATGGCACGTCACCGTGGAGAGCAACCCGCTTCTGGACGGTGACGGCTGGGACGCCGACGACCTTGCCGACATCATCCAGGAGGGCTTTCACAAGTGGCGCCGCAACCATGCCCGGCTGATGATGACGGAGGTAATCGTTACCAGCTCCAAGCCGGCTCTCGCCAAAATCCTGAAAAAGTCCATCGTCCTGACGATGGAAACAACCCTGATTATCAAACATGGCAACTAAACCCACCACCGCCGCGGCCCAGGAGGCCGCTACTGCTCCGGCGCCCCGCATCGTCAAATGCCGGGTGGCCGTCAACAAGCTGGAACTCCCTCACGGCATCGCCGCGCGGGGAAAAATCGTCCACATCCCGGAAGACGTGTACAAAGTCCACGCCGACGCCGGGAAAGTGACCTTTATTGAAAACGTAAATTAAAACCATTATGCCCGAAGAAGAAACAATCTCGCCGACCCCCGAGCTGGTCAACAAGGAAATGCTTGTCGGTACCTTCCTGGATTTGTGCCCTTTCGGCACGGAAATCACGAAGACCGGCGGTACGGACACCGTTGACGAAAGCTTCAAGCCGGCCAAGGAATCAAAAGCCTGGCTGCCGGGCGGTGAAGTCATCGACTACAAGATCACTCCCGCCACGGAAGACGACTCCCGCACGGCGTTCAGCCGCGCCACGAAATCCTATGTCACCCGGAAGAACACCAAAGTAACCGGCAACACGATTGAGGTGAACGTCACGGAAATGAATCCGCTGCTTTGGCAGATCATTTACCAGACGGACCGCTTGGAAGCCGGAAAGGAGGTGCAGCCTTTCTCCCGCACCAGATTCGGAGAAAACATGTGGGCGCGCCTTACCAAGTACCAGGAAGACAAGAAGGAAATTATGGTCCTGGAAGTCGCGGCGCTGCTCAAGGTAGAACTCCCCACGGAAAACAACAAGCTGCTCACGCCGAAACTGACGCTTGAGGTTATTCCTTCCTCCCTGAATTCCCTGACGCCCACCGAGGAAATCGCTTTCCCGGCTTCTGCCGAGGCATAACACGCGGGCCGCCCCTCTGGTTCTTTGCATGGGGAGGGGCGGCCCGTATTCCCTTTACCATTTTTGAGACATGGAAACGACTGTTTCTCCTTTTTCCGTTACTTTTGACGGGCGCCCCGTCGTCCGCGCCGGGGAATGCCTGCTCGATGCCCTGCCGGAACACGCTTTCCCGGTCCAGTTCGGCACCTCGGCAACTCCCATCATCAACAGTCCGTTTCCCCGCCTGGATGCCTTCGGGAACCTTTCCATGTCCTTCTCCATCTCCACCGTCCGGGAATGTGATTCCCACATGGACGCGTGGAGGAGCTTTTACGAATGGCTCCGCGACTGGAAGACGGCGGGGAAGGGAACCCTGGCATGGGCCGACTGCCTCGGTTCCCATGAGCAGCGGTTCGAGGCCGTCGTCACCGACGCGGAACCCAAAGTGACAGGGCTGTATTTCATCGTCTCCTACAACTTCACTCTTGGCAAACCCCTATGAAAACCCTTGACGTTTCCAGCAGCGAATTCCTGGACATCGCCGAAAGCCCCGCCTACAGCCGGCTTTCCTTCGGGGGCGCCTCCGTCTCCTTCCGCGTGCCCGTAGACCGCTTTTCCGAATGCCCCTACGAAGAGGGGGAAATAGTGAAAGTCGTCTGGCGCGGGAAAACCCTGCTCATTGGCCCGGTCATCAACCCGGAACACTCCCTGGACGGCACCTCCGAAAGCTGGGACATCAAAATTCATGACTACTGGTGGAATCTCGCCAACATCCAATATTTCAGCGATGGGCGCTCCCGCGGAATCTTTGCCTCATATCGATACGGCACCGATGGGAGCGAGGTCAAACAGGCCACGGCCAAAATCAAGGACGCCCTGTCCGGCATCCTGGACCACGCCATCAAAACGGCTCTGGTTCCCATCAGGTATGACCTTCGGATTGACGAGGACGCCGAACTGATACCCTTTGCCTACTCTTCCGAGACTTACGCCTCCCTGCTTATCCAGGTGCAGAAGTGGCGCCCCAATATGGCCGCGTGGTTTGAATACGGCTCTGACGACGCTGTCACGCTGGTCATCGCCGATCATGCCAACCTGCCGGACGTGGTGCTTGACCTGTCCGCCGTGGACGTGAGCACCCTTTCCCTCAAGGCGCGGCCCGACCTGGTGCCCCCTGCCGTAGGGCTGACCTGCAACGCCTCCATTGGCACCAATGTGCAGCGAGCCGTGGCCGTCTACCCTCCGGGGGCGTCCCTGTCCCAGCCTTATGTGGTCACTGCGGAGGTGGATGTGCCGGGCGGGCTCAATGTGTCGGATGCCTCCGGCCAGCACGAGCCCGTGGAAACTGGGACGCTGGGCTATGACGCTCCCCGGATGACCGTCAGGGGTGACAAATTCCCCGCGGCAAAAGCTCAATGGCTGGCCCGCGTCAAGCGCTGGGTGCCGGCCCTGGCGGACTGCGCCAACCTGGAAGTTGCCAACCTCCCGACAGTGGTACCTATCACTCCCGCTGACGCAGAGCACCGGGGCTATGACCGCAACGCCATTTCTCACGAGCTCATAGGCGGCCAAATCAACGGAAAGAACTCAAAAATCAAGTGGGGCAAGGTCAAGGTAGACGTTCGGCTGCGCGCCACGGATCCGCCCGCCACGGCCAAGCAGTATTTTCCGGAATTTGCCGGGCGCACGGACGGCGGCGACCGCTGGATAGGGCTGATCCCGTTTGAGGTGACGACGACCAACGTCGCCCATGCCCGGTACCTGATGGACGACAAGGGAACGGTGGAATACCTGGATAACGGGGACGGTCCGGTTGACCCCGGTAACCCGGGAGACGATGGAGACTACAATTCCGCAGCCCTGTACGTCAAATTTACGGAGAGTATCTACAAGGCGACCCGCATCATGCCCTATGACGGCTCCGCGACTGTGCACGACGACTTTGACCAGGTCTGCGGGGGGCGCCTCTCCATCACGGGAGGGCTGCGCGAGTGGGAAACCATGCGTTCCGTCATCCAGGAAATTACCCTCGACCTCAAGACGGGAGCGTCTGATGTGACGGTGGGTGCCGCGGAACAGCTTTCCTTGCAAGACTCCATCGACAAGAGCAAGCAGCTCGCCGATGCCCTCCGCAACACCTCCCAGGCGTCCGCTTCCTCGTCTTCCGGCGACGGTTCCGCGGGCGGCGTGGGACCGGGCGGCGGCGGGACCATCCCCAGCCCGGACATGGACGACAAAAAGCCGGAGCTCCCCAGCGTGGGACCGTCCGTCAAGATCGGACAAGCCCAGGAGCCCCCGGCCATGGGGACAAGCGCCGTTGAAGTCGGCTTCCAGTGCCGGCTTGCCTACGATGATGCCGGGAAGGTGAATGAAGCCTACATCCGCCAAGGGAAGGCCATGTATGCCGGCAACTACATCGGGGGCATGCTGCCGGAGGGCGCCGGCTCCGGGGGCTGGGTGAAAAGCCCCACCACCTCCGGGGAAGTCTGGCTGAAGGTGCAGTTGGATAAAGACGCCAAATACATGGGTTCCTATCTTTCTGCGGTCGGCGGGGTTACCGATCCTGTGAAGCTGGGGGAAGAGGACCGCCAGACTCCTTATGAATATTTTTTCCACCTTGCCACCATCGACGGCAACAAGGTTGTGCAGCATCAGGCGGGGACGGTCTACTTGCAGATACACCCGGGAACCTTCGGCCCCTCCGGAAAGTCATGATCAGGATTTATATTTTTACGTATGCCGGAGATGCGAACGAGGCTATTGCCTGCGTCCGGTGCGCCAGAACGGCCCTTCCCGCGGCGTTGGTCACGGTAGTGGATGACAGCGCCGCCCCGGTGCCGGAAAACGTCAGGCGGGCCTTCCTGGCTTACGGGGCGCGGTACCGTCAGAGCAGCTTCCCCCGCAACGGCAACCTGCGCGGCCCGGAATGCGTCCGGGGGATTATTTCCACGCTGGCCGGGGGCGCCGCGGATGATGACATCGTCGTCAAGATTGACTCGGATACGGCGCTTCTGTCCGGTTCCTGGATTGAAAGCATGCCCGGTGCCGGCCTGGACTGGTATTCGTGCGGCTACGGTGTCCGGGAGGCCCACGGGCTTGCCTACGCCATGAGCGGACGGGCGGCCAGACTGGCGGCCGCCGCCCTGCAGGAACGCGATTTGCCCCCGCTGGCCCCGGAGGATTTGACGATTGCCCGGACCGTCTTTGACCTGTGCGGAGATGACCGCGTCCGGCTGGTGAGTCCGTGGACGCCCAGCAACCGGGCCGGGCGCTGGTCCTGGTGGAACTGGGACAGCAGTACAACGGACCCGGAGGACTACGCCCGCTCCTATGACGTGGTCAGCGTCGGCAACCCCCGGCCTCCCCACATTCCCCAATCCTCCCGCTGGGAGGTCATGCACGCCTTGTGCGACGCCCGCTTGAATCTCAACAACCAATAAATAAACGATATGTCAGACAAAGAACTAAACATCAACATTAGGACGACCGCCGACACCTCCGGAGCCGACCAGACTGCGGAGGCCATCAACAAGACCCGGGAGGCGGCCCAGGGAGCCGGCGAAGGCGCGGACGCCATCAACCAAGTAACCGATGCCCTGAACAATGCCAAAACGGCAGCCGAAGAAACCGGCGCCGCCATGAATGAGGGCATAGGGCCGGAACAGGAAAGAGCTTTGGAAAACGCCAGGACCAAACTTGACGAATACGCCGATGCGCTGACCGCTGCCGGTTCACGGATGAAGGCTGCCTTTGACGACAACCCCGGACTGACCGGCTTTATCGACGAAGTAACCAATGGTGTTCTGACCTCCGAAGAATTCAGGAAGAAGCTGGAACAGGTGGATGACGTCTTTGAAGTCCTCAACGATAGGGCTTCCAACCTGGACCTTGGAGCGAAGTGGGGGGATGGCCTTGACGAAAACCTGCAAAAGATCATCGACGATTACAACAAGGAAATGGACGCCGCCGACAAGGCAGCGGACAAGGCCGAAGATGCGGAAGCCCGGAAGCAGAAAGCCGCCGCGGCTACGGTGGAACGTCTGGAAGCCGGGAACCGCCGCGCCTCTGCCACCTATGAGGAATTGCAGGACGAACTTGAAGCCTACATTGCCAAGCTGGAAGAGGCCCGGAAGGCGGGGGACAACGTAGCCCAGGCGGACGCCCTGAAGAATATTCAGGATTTGGGAAGGCGCATCAAGACGGCAGGGGAAGCCGGAGAACTCACCACGACGCAGGTGAAGGGGATGGCCGGACAAATCACCATTGCGGCAACGCGCATCCTCGGCATGTCAAGTTCCCTGCGGGGGGCCATTCCATTCATTCATCTATTTGGCACCACCATCAAGACGGCCATGGGGCCGCTTGGCTGGGCCATGTTGCTGATCCAGGGGCTTACCGCGGGCATTAGCGCCCTGATTGACCATTTCAAGGCCAAGAGTGATGAACTTGACAAGGCGGCCGAGAAGGCAAAAAGGAAGCATGATGAAATCAACCAGTATTTGAGGGATGCCGAAAAAGGGCGCCTTGCTCTTGTTCAGAAAACGAAACAGGAAGATGCGGCCAACGTCGTCAACCGGGAGTATGAACAGTACGTCAAAAACATTACGTACGAATACGAAAAGCAAACACACGAAATTGAACGTCAGCTTGCTTTAAAGAAAAGAGAGATAGCAAGGAAATTAGGAATTGATACGGCTGAAAATGAATACCAACGTCTGGATGTAGAAGAGCAGTACCAGGACGGGAAAATCAGTAGGTATGAAAAGGACTACAAGCTATTGCTATTGAGCCAAGAGCTTGACAGAATGATTGAACAGTCAAAGCTTAAAACAGCAAAAGCCGAATATCTTGCACTATCTGACAAACAAGGACTTGCCGAGGAAAAAAGAAATAATGCTTGGAGAGAAAAAGACCGGTTGAAAGATGTGAAAATGTCTCTTCCAACTATTGATGAAATGGGAGGGCTGTTCAGAGAGCAAAGCAATGCACAAAGAATGGTTCAGCAACTTGTTAAACAACTGGAAGAAGCAAGAAAGCCTATTTCTTGGGGCGTTACTGAAAGCGTTGAAACAAGAGGGGAAAAAATAAAAAAACAGGTAGAAGATATAAAGAGGTTAGAAGAAGCTGTTCCTAAAGCTCAAAAAGAGGCTGATATGATCTCTTCTCGTATATCAAAAATAAAAGAGCGCATAGAAGAAGAAAAAATTTATTTTAATCCATCTTATGGAGTTGACAAGAACGGCAAGCCAATAACAGATGAACAAAGAACGGAAGAATACAAAACGGCTTTTAAACAGCTTGACGCTAGACAGGAAGAATTAAATAAAAAATTAAGTAAATATTTCATTTCTATAGAAAAAGCCGCAGAAAATATAGGTGATAAAGAAGAAGAAATTGAAAGTATTAACAAACTGTTTTCCATCTATGAAAGAAACCGGGCCAAAGCATCCAGAGTAGGGGAGAAAGATTGGAGGAGTGCTGAAAAGAAGGAAGAGGGGAAAGAACAGAAGAAGCTTGACCGGAAAAATGAACAGGAACTGAAAAAGCTCCAACGAGAACAGCAGCAGGAAGCCAACAAGGCAATCAAGACCTTTGTGGAAGGCTTCACCCTCAATGCTGGCAAGAGTGCTACGCCCCATCAAACGTCCCTAGTTCACAAGGCTGTTGACGGTATCAGAAAAGACATAGAACGCGCGGCGGCAGATGGACATATTGACCCGGAAGAAATGAGGGAGATAGGCAAGCTCTTCAGAGCCAAGCTTGAAGAGCTCGGAATTTCAACAAAGCGAGCCTTAAATGGATTAAAGGAGGAATTGAACCAGGGGCTTCAGGAAATCAATAACACTATTCGAGCTGTCAATGAGATTGGCAGAAAACAAAAAATGCAACTTAGCCGAGAACGGCTTAGAAGATGATGAACAACACCCTAGCACCCACGCCCCTGATCCCGGGGGGGGCGTGGGTATGTTTTTATTTACTCAGGAAATGTTTAGATGCTTCTGTTTTTCTCTACTTCGTTTTTCCATTCGTCATATTTCTTTTGAAGAACTACAGTTTTGTGCTCCAGCAAGTTCAACCAATTTTCCTCATCTAGCGTTTTTTCAAAATCAATAGTTTCTTTATTAAAATTCATAGCTTCTCTAAGAGCTTTTTCTAATTCGTTTGAATGAGAAAGTTCCGCTTTGGCTTGTTCTATCTTTGCGCGCTCCTTTATCCTTTCAAGTTCATGATCCAGAAGCAATAGCTTGTACTTCTTTTCGTGCTTGCTGATTTTCCCGTCCTGGTACTGTTCCTCTACATCCAGACGTTGGTATTCATTTTCAGCCGTATCAATACCTAATTTACTGGCTATTTCTCTTTTCCGTGACTTAAGAACGTGTTTAGTATTTTCGATGTTTTGCTCATATATATATTCTATATTTTTTACCGCCTGGAAATAATCTTCTTTTATTCTTTTAATATATTGCTCTCTCTTTGTTTTTTCAATAAAAGCAATTCGTTTTTTCTCTGCTTCCTCTAAGTAGCTATCTATTTCTTTGTTTCTTTCCTCTCGCTGCTTAATCAATCGATCTTCCTTACTTTCACACCCCAAAGAGAAAAGGCATGCCAGTATTACGAAAAAAGCCATTCTCGACATCCTTCTGAACTGTTCCATGCTTCCCATCATTCCCGGTTGGATTTTTCCTGCAAGTCCAAAATGGACGCGGCAGCTTTTTTCAGGTACTCTTCCTTCTGAAATAGCTACTTGATCTTGCGCATACTGGTCAGAAAATGACAGACAGTGTTATTTTTCTCATGGTAGATGATGTCACCGTTGCATAGAGCGAGATTACCATATTGAAAACCATAAAAAGATAAAACAATGAATAACGACGATCAAATAACTATCTTGCAAAGCCATTTTGATTCCATTGTTTGCACGGATGTGGAAACGTCAGTGGAATTCTGGTATGCCCGCGATTTACAACCCTATTTGGGATACAAAGAATGGCGCAATTTTGAAACTGCGATTGATAGAGCGAAGCAATCATGCAAAGCGTCTGGCTTTCAATGCTCCGATCATTTTGTTGGAGTCAACAAAATGATAGTCGTGGGAAAGGGTGCACAACGGGAAGTGTCAGACTATAAACTCACCCGTTATGCCTGCTACCTCATTGCACAAAACGGCGATCCGTCCAAAAAGGAAATAGCTTTTGCGCAGTGCTATTTTGCAGTTCAAACAAGGCGGCAGGAATTGATTCAAGACCGTATGAACCTACTGACGCGTCTTGAAGCAAGGGAAAAGCTCAAGGAATCCGAAAAACGTCTATCCCAAAATATTTATGAACGAGGGGTAGATGATGCTGGCTTTGGACGAATCAGAGCCAAAGGAGACCAAGCTTTATTTGGGGGAAAAGCAACAAGTCATATGAAGAGCCTGCTAGCCGTTCCTCCCAACCGTCCTTTGGCAGATTTTCTTCCTTCCGTCACTATTGCTGCAAAGAATTTAGCTACTGAAATGACCAACTACAATGTAGAAGCAAATGACCTTATGGGAGAACACAATATCACGCGTGAACATGTACAAAACAACAAGGGAGTTCGTGAGATGTTGGTAGGGCGTGGTATCCATCCAGAAAAACTCCCCCCTGCTGAGGATATCAAAAAATTGGAAAGGCGGGTTAAATCGGAAGAAAAACGAATAGAACAATCATCCAGACTCGCCATAGAAGATAAAAATTGTTCGCGTAAGAAGACGAAGTCAGAAAACCGAACAGAAGAGCCATGAACCAGAAAGAAGAAATCAAACGGCTTGTCCGTCCTTATGCAAGGCTTATCCGGTGGAGTGACGAGGATCAATGCTTTATCGGTTCCTTGCCGGAACTGGACGGCGATTGCACCCACGGAGACACTGTCGAGGAAGTAGCGCGGAATCTGGATGAATGCGCGGAATTGTACGTTGAGGATTGTTTGACGGACGGGACACCCCTGCCTGAACCCCGGGCCGCGGTCATCGTTCCCGGCAAGTCCCGTGCATGGGCCAATGAAAACGCGATTGCCCAGCTTCGCCAATCCCGGGGTGTCACTCAAAAGGATTTTGCCCGGCTGCTGGGCGTGAGTCTTTCGACGCTGATCAAGTGGGAAAGCGGTCAGCGGCGCCCCAGCGGTTCCTCCGCCCGCCTTCTGGAGCTTGTCAGCAAGCATCCTGAACTTCTCCAGGCCTGATGAAAGCGGTACGCAGTTTCAATCATAGCCCCTCCTTCCGGTTGACGTATTTTCGCAAGCCCAACATGAGAAACGATAACAAACGGCTGTAAATCTTCACGTTTAAACTTCTCTGTGGCGTAATATTGGCGTAATGATAAAAATATAATGTTATAATAATAAGTGCATTGTGTTGATTTATTAGTTCTCTGTTAATCACTAGGTCGTTGGTTCGAGCCCAACCGGGGGAGCCATTAATTTTCTAACCCTCACAAGTGCAACTGCTTGTGAGGGTTGTTTTTTGCCCGGTTCAGGGTGAAAAAGGCGGAATTCATGCGAAATCGGCCGTGAATCATAGTGAAGCATGATTTTGATTCCGTCTTGGCATGAAATTGGTGTGCCGGAGGGCATCATGAAACGCTGAAGGCGAACCTGGCAACTTGCTCAAAGCGTGACTGGCAGAGCCGTATTCCGCCAGGCTTCCTGGCTTTTGAAAAAGAAAGGCCAGATATCTTTCCTTCAATAGGGAACAGCAGGCTGCCTCGCCAATCTGAAAAATGCGGACGCAGGATGGCGCTTGGGAAAAACGTTCGTGACGAGAGACCGGGCATAACGCCGTCATCGCAGAATTTGTCCATTCAACGTGACGCCCAAGGATGTAATTGCTCCTGCATCCCCAGGCTCAGGGCCGTGATTCCCATAGCGGAACATTGATGCTGAAAATGATGCGGACGCTCCGGAAAAGAGAAGGCGGCCATGCCGTCATGGGCGCGGAACGTCGGGAATGGCGTTACTCGCTAAAAAGCATAGGTATTTTGAGAAGAAGGCGAATTGAAATAAAATTACTGAAATAATTGCAGTAAAAGCATTGACCTGCTATAATAATTGAGTAGGTTGGCGTTGTTGCAGGAAAACAGCGAACAATCACCTACTGCGTATTTTAAAACATGGAAAAACATGATGTTATTTACTTATGCGGGCATAAAGGCGTTGCAGCCCTGTTTGGAAAAGCATGGGATATCCCTATCGACTGCAAGCCACTAAAAGAACTTCAGGAAAAATACATGGCCTCCGTCAATAGTATCCGTGCCGGCGTATTTCCGCCCGGCAGGGAATTGACGATGGGTGACGGAAGAAAGGCTCTGGAAGAATTGTGAAAACCTACCTGGACAAAAACGTCTATGAAGCGGCCCTGGAGCGCATAGCCTATTGCTTCCAGGAGTTTGACAATGTTCTGGTGGCCTTCTCGGGCGGCAAGGACAGCGGCGTCCTGCTCAATCTGTGCTACAATTACGCCGACGAACACGGTCTGCTGGACAAGCTGACCATGTACCACCTTGATTATGAGGCCCAGTACCAGATGACGACCGAGTATGTGACCCGGACGTTCCTGGAACAGTTCCCGGGCATCCGTAAAATGTGGTACTGCGTGCCGATTAAGGCCCAGTCGGCATGCGCCCTGGGGGAACCTTACTGGACGCCGTGGGACGCCGCCAAAAAAAAACTGTGGGTGCGGGCCATGCCGGAAAATCCCTATGTGGTTCACGAAGGGAATCTGGACGTTCCGTTCCGGCACGGCATGGTGGACTACGAATTCCAGGACAAGCTCTCGCGCCATTTTGCCAAAAAGCGCGGCACCACCGCTGTCATGGTGGGGCTGCGGGCGGATGAAAGCCTCAACAGGTACGCGGCCGTGGCACGCGGCAAAAAAAGGAGATCCTACGAGGGCAGGAAGTGGATTACGCAGACCAGTGCCGTGACGGCCAACGTTTACCCTCTCTATGACTGGCGCGTCAGCGATATTTGGACGGCCACCGCCCGCTTTGGTTTTGACTACAACCGTCTCTATGACCTCTTGTACCAGGCGGGCCTTACTGCCGGGCAGATGCGGGTGGCAAGCCCGTTCAACGACTGTGCCCAGGAAAGCCTGAAGCTCTACAAAGTGATCGATCCCTCCAACTGGGCGCGCATGATCGGCCGGGTCAACGGCGTCAATTTTACGGGCCTGTACGGAGGCACGACGGCCATGGGCTGGAAAACCATCAAGCTGCCGCCCGGCCATACCTGGAAATCGTATTATGAATTCCTGCTTTCCACGATGGATGCGAGGACGGCGGCCCACTACAACAACATCCTGGAAAAATCCAAAAGGTACTGGATGCAGGGGGGAACCGTCGATCCCGGAACCGCCGATGAAGTGCTGGCGGCCTACCCGCTGGCTGCCGTGACGGGAAAATCGGGTCGCTACGATGGACGCGATATCGTTCAATTCATGGGTTATCCCGACGACATGCCCGTCAGCAATTTCCGGCAGGTGCCCTCTTACAAGCGCATGTGCATCTGCATCATGAAAAATGACTATTTCTGCAGATATGCCGGATTCAGTCCAACCAAGGGAGCGATTGCCCGGCGCCGTGCCGCCGTCAACAAATACCGCAACATTTCATGAACCCCCCCTATCAATCCCCCGTTTATCAAATCCGGCGTGTTCCGCTGGACCAAATCCGCTCCAATGCCTATAACCCGAACAGTGTGGCGCCGCCTGAAATGAAGCTGCTCTACCAGAGCATCAAGGAGGACGGCTACACGATGCCGATTGTCTGCTATCAACTGGAGGACGGCACCTATGAAATCGTTGACGGCTTCCACCGCTGCCAGATCATGAAAACTTACCGCGACATCTACGAACGGGAGGATGGCATGATGCCGGTGGCCGTTATCGACAAGCCTCTTGGAAACCGCATGGCCTCCACCATCAGGCACAACCGTGCCCGCGGGTCTCACAATATCGGACTGATGACCAGCATTATCCAGGAACTGACGGAAGCGGGCATGTCGGATGCGTGGATACTCAAAAACCTCGGCATGGATGCGGAGGAATTGTTGCGCCTCAAGCAGCTCAGCGGCATTGCGGCCCTGTTCCGGGACGGCGAATTCAGCCGGGCGTGGGAATCGAAATAACGTCAACCCGGGAAACCATGAACAAATATGTCACTCAACTGCTGGAAGTCATCCAGAAGAAAACGGGCTGTGACACGAGCGGCGCCGTGCGCTGGCTGGCGGAACAGGCCGGAGTATCCGAAAGAACAGCCTGGAACTGGAAACAGCAGGAAAAGTTGAGGAAGGCAACGGAAAAGAACCTCGGCAGAATTGCCGAGGAATTGAAGAAGTGAACAGGGTTCCGTGTTTCATCCTGCTGAATGCCGCTGGGCATCCGGTTCCATGCTGGACGCGCGGTTTTCGCAAGCGGTTTCATGGGTAACTGCATGAAACTTCCTGTTATCCTTAAGCCGGCAGCGGAATGCAGGCTTTTCCGCGCGGAGCAGTGATGCAGTCTGGCCTATCAATGCTCCGGCCAGGTTCGGAATAGGTTCAGGGATTGCGGTGTGGTGTGCCGGGAAGCGCAATGAACGTTCTGGAACCTCATGTTCCAACGGTGCTGCCATGGATGTTTGTTTTCATTTGCGGCCGACCGGCCGGTGCGGGAAAGACTTTCTCCAAAGAATGATTGCTTGTTGCAATTTTTTGAATTATATCATTTTTTTATGAGATGGCTACTGGTTTTCCTGATGAGCTCTTGCATGGCTTTTGGTGAAAGTATCAGGGGAGTTGTGATTAACGTGATTGACGGCGATACCATTACTCTCCTGGAAAAAACGCCCGAACAGAAGCGGACCTACCGGATACGGCTTGAAGGAATTGATACGCCGGAAAGGGGGCAAAACGGGTATGAAGGAGCCAAGGAGTATCTGGAAAAGCTGATTTGGGGAGAGACGGTTACAGTCAAGTACAGCCAGCATGACAGGTACGGCCGTATTTTGGGGGAAGTCTGGTATGGAAAGGTGTTCGTCAATGAGGAGTTGGTGAAGGATGGATGGGCGTGGATCTATAAAAATTTTTCCGCCAGCCGGAAACTCGCTTCCCTTGAAGCGGAGGCCAGGAAGTCCAAAAAAGGCCTTTGGGCGGAGCCGAATCCCATCCCGCCGTGGGAATGGAAAGCCGCGAAGAGAAGGGAAGATGCCGCCGGAATGTTCCTTACTGAACAGGTTTCCCGGGAAAACGTCTCTTTCCGGGTGCCGTGATGCTGCCGAACAAGGGGTTTTCCAATGAATCAAAGGCAATTTTAATAGCTGCCGTTGTTCAAGGGCGGTCCTGTTTTTCCTTATCCGGCCGGGACGGTTCAAAGATGGCGGGAAGCGGGGTTCCTGCCCTGGAGCCTTTCCAGGGCCACGCTTCCGGATGGGTACGGAACGGCAGGAGATAGTCCGCAGCTTTCTGGATGGAAGCCCCGGCGGCCGTTTTCCGGTAACGGTAGTTTTTATCTCCCATGCGTTCCGCAATTTGCACGAGGTAGCCCCAGGCCTGAAGGGTGTAAACACTGTATTGCCATGGTTCCGCCCGCTTGAGTTCTTCCGGCTGGGAACCGTCGGGGGCAATGTGGCGGTCCATGTTGGCGAAGGCTTCCGCCAGCCATTGGCGCGCTTCGTTGTCGCGGCCCAGAAAGTGAGCCAGATGGGCGCATTGCGCCACATAGAACAGGTAATGGTTGTTGCTGCGCGTATGCGCATGCCTGCCCTGCCTGCTGGTGGCCAGCCATGCGTAGTACTGGTTCAGCCACGCGTCCACCCGCTTCCATTCCTCTTTTGTCAAGGCCCCGGAGCGTTTCAACGCCGCCAGGGCATCCAGAAAATCGGGCATGCGGTAAAGGTCTATGATGCCGCCTCCGTCGCCTTCCGTCCGGTGTCCGGGGCGGATCTGGGCGTATTTCAGGTGGGGCTGCATGCGGGTTGCCGGAGCAATGAACCAGGCTCTCAGCCATTCCCCGGCACGAGAAGCGGCTCGCGGGTCCCTGTTGAGTTCGTACTGGCGTCCCAGGCTGCAAACCGTACCGATAAAAGCGGCCATCTTGCCGCTGTCGTCCATGCTGCGGAGCCGTTGGTTCTTTTTGCCGTCAATGGGCTTGTAGGGGCCTTCCGGATTGGCGGGGTCAGGCCAGTAGTAGAGGGCATAGCTGACGTATTCATTAGCCTGCGCCTTTTCTCCGAACAGGCTTTTTTTCTCTCCAAGGGTGATGACGGGAGCATCCAGCGGGCCGCCATGCGCCGTGGGAAGGAGCAGGGCCGTTAAAAGAAGAAAAGACAGAGCAGTGCCGCCGAAGGACATGCCTTATTCAAGCAGGAACTTTCTGCGGGGACAACCGGGAAATGAAGGAATGCGCCTAATTCCTTTTCAAAGCCGTTCCCTGCCGTTTGCGTAATGGAAAAAAATGGCTCTGCTGACACGGGAGAGGCTTTTTTGTTTGAGCGAAATATCATTTTGTTAGGTATACCTTATAACGAAGGAGATCATCAGAGCCATGACCAGCAGCCGTGAAGATTATTTGAAAGCGATCGCCGAGCTCCAGCGGAGCAGGGAGAGGGTCGGCAACAGGCATATTGCTGATTATCTGGGCGTTTCTGCCGCTTCCGTCAGCGAGATTATCCGGAAGATGGAGAAGGAAGGCCTGGTGGAGAGCATGGAAAGACGCTCCATCCGCCTGACGCGGAAGGGAGAGGAAGCCGCCATGCAGCTGGTGCGCATTCACCGGCTGTGGGAGGTTTTCCTGGTGGAACATCTCGGGTATTCGTGGGGGGACGTTCATGAAGAGGCGGAGAAGCTGGAACATGCGGCTTCCCCCCGCTTGATGGAAAAACTGGACCGTTTTCTCGGTTATCCGGAGATGTGCCCCCACGGAAGGAGGATTCCGGGGAGGGAGGACGGGCCGCTGCCGGAAGGGCCGCTTTCCCGCCTGTCCGACATCCCGGCAGGGATTCCGGCCGTAATCAGGCGCGTTCCCGAATCGAAAGAGCTGCTGGAGCTTCTCACCTCCCTGGGCATTCATCTTCATGAAACGGTAGCCCTGATGGAGGCGGAAGCGCACAGCGGAGCGTTTCTGGTGAAGGCGGAAGAAGGACAGCGGCTGGAATTGCCTGCCGCCGCCGCTGACGCCATCCTCGTGGAAGTTTCTGCATGAACAATTAATGGAAAGGAGAAAACTAACAATGACATTGAACCAGTTGCCTGAAGGGGAGACCGCCAGGATTGAGTCTCTCGGGATGGAAGGCCGTTTGAGACGGCGGTTGATGGATATAGGCATGATTCCCGGCACCCGGGTGGAATGCCTGGAACGGGGGCCGTTCGGAGACCCCGTCGCTTTTCTTGTGCGCGGAACGGTCATGGCGTTCAGGTCTTCCGATCTGGAAATGATTACCGTTAAGTCCGCGTGAAATCAGCCATGGAAGGAGAACGGGTGAGGCTGGACAGCGGAACGGAGAAGGGCGGATCTTCCGGCGCGGCGGAAGAACGCATGCCCATCGTGGCCCTGGCGGGCGCTCCCAACGTGGGAAAGAGCACGGTGTTCAATGCGCTGACGGGGCTGAGGCAGCATACCGGGAACTGGCCCGGCAAGACGGTCGTCCGCGCGGAAGGCATTGTGGGGCGCGGTCCCCGGGAGTACCTTTTGGTGGATACGCCGGGCACGTATTCCCTGCTGGCCTGTTCTTCGGATGAAGAGGCGGCACGGGATTTCATTTGTTTCGGTGACGCGGATGCCGTCATTGTCGTCTGTTCCGCCACCAATCTGGAACGGGATTTGAACCTGGCCCTCCAGGTGATGGAAACGACGGGAAATGTAGTGGTCTGCGTCAATTTAATGGATGAGGCCCGGCGGAAGGGCATCCGCATCGACTGCCCGCTTTTGGAAAAACGCCTGGGAGTTCCCGTGGTTCCGGCATCGGCGGCGAAAGGTGAAGGCCTGGACGTTCTGGCTGATACGGTGCAGCGGATGGCGTGGTCCGGAGAGAGGCGGCCCCCCCTCCGGCTGCCCTATGGGGAGCACGTGGAACCGTGGCTGGCGCGTTTGGAAATGTTGGCCGGGCGTCTTCCGTGGCGCGGTTTGTCGCCCCGCTGGGCAGCCGTCAAGCTGCTGGAAGGGGACGAGGGAACGTTGCGGCTTCTGGAGCAGTACGCGGGAACCGGTTTGAGAGAGGAGAAGGAGGTGCAGGAGATTCTCCGTGAGGCCGCCGCCGCGGAGGCCGGTTCTTCAGGCAGTTCTTTTGGCGACCGCGTGGCGGCGGTATTCGTGGAACAGGCGGAACGCCTGTGCAGGGGAGTGGTCGCTTTGCCGGACGGAGGGGGGCTGGGGCGCGACAGGCGCATCGACAAGGTGCTGATGGGGCGGTGGACGGCTTATCCCCTGATGTTCGCCCTGATGGTGCTGATTTTCTGGATCACCATCGTGGGGGCGAATTATCCTTCCCAATGGCTGGCCGACCTGCTTGGAAAAGGCCAGGAGGCGCTGACGGACCTGTTCCGCCTGGCGCATGCTCCGGAATGGCTGCACGGCGTGCTGGTGCTGGGCGTTTACCGCGTGGTGGCGTGGGTCGTGTCCGTCATGCTGCCGCCCATGGCCATCTTTTTCCCCCTCTTCACGCTGCTGGAGGATTCCGGTTATCTGCCCCGCGTGGCGTTCAACATGGACAAGGTGTTCCAGAAGTGCTGCGGCTGCGGCAAGCAGGCGCTGACCATGTGCATGGGGTTCGGCTGCAATGCCGCGGGCATCACCGGATGCCGGATTATCGATTCCCCCCGGGACCGGCTCGTAGCCATTTTGACGAATAATTTCGTCCCCTGCAACGGCAGGTTCCCGACGCTGATTGCCCTCATGACCATGTTTTTTGCGGGGACGGTGGCGTCCGGGTTGCAGCCGCTGGCTTCCGTGGCGGGCCTGGTGCTGCTGATCGGGTTGGGCGTGGGAATGACGTTTGCGATAACGGCCCTCCTGTCCCATACGATTCTCAAGGGAACTCCGTCTTCCTTTACCCTGGAACTGCCCCCCTACCGCAAGCCCCAGATCGGCCGCGTGATCGTCCGCTCCTTTCTGGACAGAACCCTGGCGGTCCTGTGGCGCGCGGTAATGGTGGCGGCTCCGGCGGGAATCGTCATCTGGCTGATGGCGAATATCCGCGTTGGAGACTCCAGCCTGCTTGTCCACGGCACGCAGTGGCTGGACCCCGCCGGGCGGCTGATGGGTCTGGACGGCGTGATCCTGATGGCGTTCATCCTCGGCATTCCGGCCAATGAAATCGTTTTCCCCCTCATCATCATGGGTTACCTGGCTTCCGACAACATGATGGACATGGACGATATGAACGAGCTGAAGTCCCTCCTGACCAATAACGGTTGGACCTGGGTGACGGCGTTGTGCACCATGCTGTTTTCCCTGATGCACTGGCCGTGTTCAACGGCTCTTCTCACCGTCCGCAAGGAGACGGGCAAATGGAAGTGGGCTGTTCTTGCCTTCGCCATTCCGACGGCCTGCGGCGTCGTGATGTGCCTTCTGGTGGCGGGAACGGCGCGCCTGCTGGGGTTTGCCTGACGGATGAATGGAGTTCATGCTTCCGCGGAGGGATGAAGGCGGCAAAAGTTTCCCTTTCCGGGAGTCCGGAAAGGGAACGGGCCATGGTTCCGGGTTTGCCGGGCAGGCAGCATGAAGCCTTTTCCCGGGCCGCGGATTTCCGTATCAGGCCAGATGCATGCCGCCGGTGACGCCGAAGACTTCCGCAGTGATGAAGCTGGATTCCTGGGAGGCGAGGAAGACGTACAGGCCGGAGAGCTCCACGGGCTGTCCGGCCCGCTTGAGGGGCGTTTTCTGCCCGAATTCCGGCAGGTCCTTCTGCAACTGGCCTCCGGTCACTTGCAGAGCCGTCCAGATGGGGCCGGGAGCTACCACGTTCACCCGGATGCCCTTGGAGGCTACCTGCTTGGCCAGGGCGCGGCTGAAGGCGATGATGGCCGCTTTCGTGGAGGCATAGTCCACCAGGTTCTTGCCGGGCTGGTAGGCCTGGATGGAAGAACACGTGATGATGCTCGCTCCCGGCTTGAGGTGCGGAAGGGCTTCCTTGGCAATCCAGAACAGGGAGAAAACATTCACTTCAAATGTCTTAGTCAATTGCTCCGTGGTAATGTCCTGAATGTCCTCCACCGCTACCTGCTTGCCGGCCACCAGGGCCAGAATGTCCAGGCCGCCAAGTTTTTCCAGAGCGTCCCTGACGAGTTTTTGACAGAAGGCTTCATCGCTGAGGTCGCCCGGCAGCAGAACGGCGTTCCGCCCTTCCTTCCTGATGAGCTCCGCCACTTCCTCGGCATCGCTCTGTTCTTCGGGAAGGTAGTTCAGGGCTACGTCGGCTCCTTCGCGTGCATACGCAATGGCGGCCGCACGGCCTATGCCTGAATCTCCCCCCGTGACCAGGGCCTTCCGTCCACGGAGCTTGCCGCAGCCATGATAGCTTTGTTCTCCGGCGTCCGGCACGGGTTCCATTTCGGACTGGAGCCCGGGAGCTTTCTGCTGCTGTTTTTCATACCCTTCCTGGCGGAATTCGTCGCGCGGGTCCTGCATTTCGTGAATGTCTTTAGTACTCATTTTTTCATCAGTCATGTTTTGGCGTGAAACTGCCGGGAGAAGGAAGGCGCCGCCCGCCATGCGTAAGATAGCTGGCTGCGTCCCTTTCTCCGGTGTTCCGCATTTCCTATCCGTGATGACCGGGATTTGGATGGCCTGTTCAAGGGAAGACATGCTTTTATTTCAGCATGTCATTGATATTCACTTATATAGGATTATTCTGAATGTTATTTCCATTGATCCTGATAGAGCCGTTCATTCACTGGTCTTCCTTGAATCCTGTTGAATTTCTCCAATCCGTTTTCGGGAAAAGCCGCTATATTGTGCTGATTAACCCGCTTGATGATCAAATGATTTGATCCTTTCATCCTATTTGCGCCGAGGGAGGGCGGGAACCTTCCTCCGTTTTTCAGCGCGTCCGCGCCGGATTTCAGGACAGTCCGTAAATGAAGTATCCGGCCACTCCCGTCAGGGTCATCAGCAGGATGGGGTTCATTTTCCATTTCCGCAGGACGAACAGGGCCGCGCCGAACAGGAGAATGCTCGGGAAGTCCACTTCCGCGATGGCGTGCCAGTCAAAGGTGCCGCAGAAGGTCAGCAGCAGGATGGTGCCGCCCGCGGACATGATCAGGCCCACGGAAGCCGCTTTCAGCCCTTCCAGCACCCCGGAAACATAAGCGGATTTTTTATGCCTTTGGAAGAAAAGGTGCAGCAGCAGCGCCGCCGCCACGCCGGGAATGATGCAGCCCAGGGTGGCCGCCACGGCGCCGGGAATGCCGGCGATTTGCAGCCCGACGAAGGTAGAGGTGTTGATGGCCAGAGGGCCTGGCGTCATCTGGGAAATCGTGATGATATCGGTAAAAACCTTCTGGGTAATCCAGCCCTGGTGAATGACCACCTGGTCCCGGATCATCGGGATGACGGCGTAGCCGCCTCCGATGCTGAACGCTCCGATCTGGAGAAAGACGCTGAAAAGCTGCCATAATGCCTGAGTCATCCGGCCCTCCTTCCCAGCGTTTTCCGGACGTGCCACAGGCTCAGGAGGCAGCACACGGCCAGAATGGCGGCGATGTTGGCGTGAAAGGCGAAGCTGGCGAGGAACGCGCCCGGAACCAGCGCGTTCAGCAGGGCGGATTTTCTGCGCAGGATCATCTGCCACATGTCCACGACTATGTCCACAATGAGGGCCGCCACGCCTGCCTGCATTCCCCGGAGGACCGCTTCCACGGCGGGATTGGAACTGAAGGCGTCATACCAGACGGTGATGATGGAAAGAATGACCAGCGGCGGGATGATGGCGCCCAGGCAGCTGCAAATGACTCCGGCCATGCCTGCGGTGCGGTGCCCCGCCAGCGCGGAGAGGTTGACGGCAATGGCTCCGGGCGTGGATTGCGCGATGGCGGCCATGGAGAGAAGCTCCTCTTTGGAAAACAGCCGTTTTTTCCAGACAAAGTATTTATTGATCATCGGCACGACAATGTAGCCGCCCCCGAACGTGAATGCCCCGATAAAGAGGTTGATCCAGAAGAGCCAAAGGCATTTTTTCACTTTTTCTCCGGTCATGGCGTTTAAAGAGGAAGGAATGGCGTTCCGGGTATTCCGCCTTTGCGGGAAATTCGGCAGCCGTTGTCCGGGAAAAGGCGGCTGAACGCCGCGCCGTTCCCGTTTTCCCGGAATAAGGGGTGGAGGGATTCTATCACAGGCGGCGGTGGAAGGCCATGCCATTACATGGATAAAGGGGAGAAAAGAGGTGAAGGTCTGCCTCTTTTATAAGTGGGGGGGACAATTGCGGAGCTTCCCGCGGCGCGCAGCAGGCGGCGGAACAAAAAAAGTCCGGCAGGTTTTACCCTGCCGGATGGCAAAGAATCAAGGGAGCCGGGGGAGAAAGCCATCTTTCCCGGCTTGTTTCCAGGCGCAAGAAAAAAGGAATGCAAGAAGCCGGAGTCAGCTTTTTTCCTGTTCCAGCTCCGCTTTCCGGGCCAGGATTTTTTTCATGACGGCGTGGCGGTCTCCTTCCGGGATTTCCACGGGATTGCCGCGGTAGTCACTGGTCATGGCGGCCAGGGCGCCCCCTACATGATGCATGTTGAAAATCGGCAGTTTCCAGGTGGAGGGCTTTTCCGGGTCGGGAACATAGGCGAAGTCGGAAGCGGGATGTTCCTCCCCGTCCACTTTTTTCATTTTGGGTTCATGGTCGCGGTCCATAAGGAATGGACAACCGTCCTTGCGGGCCATTGTAAAAAAGGCCGGGATAAGACGCACAAATTCAACCGTCCGGTGTAAAAGCGGCTTGTCCCGGCGCATTTTTATTTTTTATGGAGCCTTTTGTTCCAGCGGTTTCAGGGGAGCCAGCTTCAGGTTCACCATCCCTCCCGTAAAATAATAGACGGGGGTTTTTCTTCCCGGCACGTCCAAGGGAGCCCTTGCCATTTTGGATTCTCCAAAAAGGGTGTCGTCCACCTCCAATCCGAAGCGCTTGAAGGTTTCCCTGTAGGGGGCGAGCAGTTTTTCCTCCCGTACCAGCCTCACGCAGACGCTCATGTAATGGCCGTCCTTTTTGGAGACACGGCTTTTCCCCTCCCTCGCCAGCTGCTTGAATTTTTCCTGGACGTCCTTTGCCCGTCCCAGGGAAGGCGTGGAAAAGCAAGTGATTTTTTCCAGCGGCATTCCCCTGGCCTGCTGTTCTTCCAGGAATTGCTCCAGGGCCGCCAGGTAATCCTGCAGCATGTAATCTTTGGGATAAGGGAAGGAACTGTCCCGTAACACGCAGGTAGCTTCTCCGCCGGGATGGGTATATTCCCTCAGCGTGAGTTTGAATTGAGGCGCCTTTTTTTCTTTTCCCTCATTTTGAATGGAAGGGGAGGTTCCGGAGTCTGTTGTATCAGCCATGGAAACCGGCACGGCCAGCAGGGAAAGGGAGACGAGGGCAATGGGCGGGGAAGGAGGAATCCGCATGGTTCCTTTTAAACTGATAACACATCTATCGTCAATACTTTATTGTCCTGCGAAAACGTATTCCCCTTTCTTGGAGGAATCCTCCGGGGCTGTCCGCCTTCCGTTTCCGCGTTTTGCTCTTTACAAGAGGGCCGGGATAGATGAGCATGAGCCCGTTAATTTATAATTGTTCTTATTTATGGAAAATACATACCACCATACCCAGCTTCCGGAGGGACGCATTCCCGCCCTGCGCGTGGAACCGATGCCTGCGGACACCAATCAGAGCGGGGAAGTGTTCGGCGGCTGGGTGATGAGCCAGGTGGACCTGGCGGGAGCCAATACGGCCATGCGTTATGCGTTGAGCCGCTACATCGTGACGCGTGCAGTCAGCAGCCTGACGTTTGAAGCTCCCGTGCTGGTGGGCGATGTGGTTTCCTTTTATACGGAGATTATCAAGGTGGGGCGCACCTCCGTCACCGTAAAGGTGGAGGTGTACGCGGAACGCCTGACGAAGCTCTGCAATAATATTGCCAAGATTACGGAGGCGGAGCTGGTTTACGTGGCCCTGGGGGCGGACAAGAAGCCGATTACCCTGGAAGAGTCCCGCGCCCAGTTCGCGCAGTGCTGCTCCCTTGAAACGGGGGACAGCGTTTCCTGTTCCTGAACAGAGGCGGGGGCCGCGTTCCCGCGCGTCAGGCCGCTTTTTTCCGTCTGCGGGTGATGCCCTTGTTTTTATCCACCAGGGCAAAGATGAAGGAGCTGGCCGCGGCAATGGCGCCGATGGTGACGAAGGTGGCGTGGAAGGCGGCTTCCACGGCCTTTCCGGAGGTGGCTGAATGGCCGCCGAAGCTGTCCAGCAGCAGGGAGGCCGCGGCAATGCTGACGGCGATGGAGAGCTGCATGATGGTGGAGAGCAGGGAGTTGCCGCTGCTGGCGTCCGCGTTGGGGAGGTCAATCAGCGTCAGGGTGTTCATGCAGGTGAATTGAATGGAGTTGGCCGCGCCCAGCAGGGCGAGCATGCCCAGCAGGGTGAGTTCGTGGGTGCCGGGGCTGATGAAGTAGAAGGCGGCCAGCAGCGTCCCGATGGTAAAGGTATTGACGACCATGATGTTCCGGTAGCCGAATTTGCCGAGCAGGCGCGGCGCGACCGTTTTTGCCAGCAGGTTGCTCAGCGCCAGGGGAATCAGGGACATGCCGGACTGGAGGGCGGAGTAACCCAGCACCACCTGGAAGAAGAGCGGAATCAGGTACGGCAGGCAGCTTCCCCCCAGGCGGCAGACGATGTTGCCGGCGATGCCGATGGCGAAGTTCCTGATGCGGAACAGGGAGGGGCTGAAGATGGGCGCCTTTGAACGGAACGCCAGCACCCAGTACAGGAGCTGGAACACGCCTCCGGAGGACAGGAGCAGGGCCATGCGCGTCTTGTCGGCTGCGCCTCCTGCGGTGGAGAGGCCCATGGTGACCAGCACGGCGGAGGAGGAGAAGAGGAAGAAGCCCGCCCAGTCGAATTTCTGTTCCCGGACCGCTTTAAGGTCCGGCATCAGTTTCCAGGTGGCCCACAGGCCTGCGATGCCCACCGGAATGTTGATCAGGAAGATCCAGTGCCAGGAGGCGTACTGGACGATGATGCCGCCCAGCACCGGCCCCAGGAGAGGCCCCAGCAGCGCCGGAATCGTCACGATGTTCAGAACGTTGACGAACATGGAGCGCGGATAGGAGCGCAGGACGACCAGACGCCCTACGGGCATCAGGAAGGCCCCCCCGATTCCCTGGATGACGCGGCACGCCGTCATCATGGCGACGGAGGTGGAGAGGGCGCACAGCAGGGACCCCGCGGAGAAAACGGAGATGGCGAAGAGAAAAGTGCGGCGCGAGCCCAGCTTGTCGGATATCCATCCGGAGGCCGGTATCAGGACGCAGACGGTAAGCATGTAGGCCGTCACCAGGGAGTGAAGCTGCAGCGGGTGGCTGTTGAAGCTGCGGGCGATGGTGGGGATGGCCGTGTTCAGGATGGTGGCATCCAGCATCTGCATGAAGAATGCCGATGCCACAAGAAAGGGCAGGTAGCGCAGCGCTTTGGAGGATGTCGGCAGTTTTTCCATGGAAGACCGCCGCCAGTATCCGGCTGGGCCGCGCCGGGGGCAAGGCAGATGTTTGTCCCGGCGCTCCCGTTGTTTTCCTGGCGCCCCGAACCGCTGTTATGCCCTGGGCTCCGTTTTACGGCCTGGGCTGTTCCGGTGCGCGCCGCGCCAGCACGCGTTTGGAAAGCCATGCGCGCACAGGTTCGTCATAAAGCTTCAGGCACCCGTAGGCCACGGCAATGCAGATGAACAGGACGCCCACCGCCACGGGGAGAGCGCGGGAAAAGGGCACTTCCGCATCGTGCACCCAGGCCAGGTACAGGTAAACGATGGGATAGTGGGTGATGTAAAGGGGGTAGGAGATGTTTCCCAGGAACCGGCTGGCCCGGGAGGAGATGTCGCCTGGGATGTCGCTGGCTCCCAGAAAGACCACCGCGGGGAAGATGACGATGATGCAGAAGGCGTCATACAGGCCGTTCAGGCGGAAGTTTTCCGCCCCGCCCACGTGCGGCATGGCCAGCGCTCCCACCAGAAGCAGGCTGCACCACCAGAAGCCGTGCCTGACCCGGCCGGGCTTGCACAGGCGGAACAGGAGCAGGCCGCCGAAGAAGGGGAACATGAGCCGCGTCAATCCCACGCGGCACTGTTCCACGTCCAGCGTCCAGCCGCCGATGTTGTTGCCCTGCGTGTAGCACTGGTGGATGAGGGCGCAGGCCGCCAGGAAGACCAGGACCGCCAGCCACCGGCTGGTGAATTTCCTGATGAGCACGGCGTAAAGGATGTTGGCGATGTATTCGAAGAAGAGGGACCAGGCCGGACCGTTCAGCGGGTGCATTTCCGTCCATCCGCGAATATCCAGGGAAACGGGGACGGGCAGCAGCGTGAACCCCACGGTCATGACCAGCAGCATTTTCCATACAGGGGTCTGTGCGATGTTCGGGAAGATTTCAGACCCCTGGAAGTAAAAGAGGGCTCCACCCAGCAGCATCCCCATGACCACCATGGGTTGAAGGCGCACCAGCCGCCGCTTGCAGAAATTCCACAGGCTCATCTTTCCCCAGCGGTCGTCATAGGCATACCCGATGACGAAGCCGGACAGCATGAAGAAGAAGTCCACGGACAGATAGCCGTGGTTGATGATCTGGTCCGTGTGGAATTGGAAGTCCCTGGCGCTTCCTTCAAACATGTGGAACAGGACCACCATGACGGCGGCTACGCCGCGCAGGCCGTCCAGGGCGGCATAATGCGGTTTGGGAGCCAGAACGGAGGGAGAGAGAGGGGCCGGAGTGCTCATGGTATAAGTACGGCGAAAAGTGATTGTGCTTACAGAAAAAGGGGCGATGCGTATTTTACGTGCGCGGCCGCGGAACCCCGGAACGGGTTTTTCCGCAGGGAAAGTCCCGGTACAGGCTGGTACTGAGACGGCTTGCCCGGCGGACAGGCAAGCCGTTTCCTATCTTCCACAGACGGCGTGAGACGTAAAGAAAAATGATGAAGGCTGTTCCTTCTCCCTTTTTCCTTTAAAGAGCCGGATTCCGGAGGAAAAGAGGCCCGGCGCCTACGGCGCGGGGGCAAGTACAATGGACTTTGTTTCCGCGCCGCTGGTGATTCCCTTGACGGTCAGGGTGCATTTTCCCGGCGGCAGGGTAAGGACGCCGGGGGAGTGCTTTACGAACCGGGACCATCCGCCGGTTCCCGGAAAAGTGAATTCCGTCAGCTTGTCATTGATGGAATAACCCAGCTTGAACAGGGTGGAGGCGGGATCGGCAATGGCATAATCCGTCGTTACCGTATAGGTTCCTCCGTTTTTGGTGAAGATTTCCCAGCTGACGGAGCTGAAGTGGGACAGGATGTTGAATTTTCCCGCATCTTTTGCCAGGGCATGCGTGATGAGGCAGTTTTCAGGCGAGAGCGTGATTTTGCCGCTGGCCGCCGGCTGGACTACCGGGAAGATAGAGGCGGGAATGAGCCGGATATAGCGGATGTAAATGCCGTCCCTCCCTTTTTTCTTGAGCGTAAAGGTTTGTTTTCCCTTAACCAGGTTCATGCGGCCCAGATGGTAGATTCCCCCATCGGCCTCACCGCCGCCGGAAGTGGGCACATTCCACAGGAAGGGGGCGCTGTCGCCGCATTTCAGTTCATAGCGGGCGGAAGCGGTAGCCGTCCAGGGGAACGTGTACCAGGCTTCAAGGATGTATTCCCCGTCTTGGGCGACGTTGATTTCCCAGCTTGCGCCGGAGTCTTTTTCCGCCATGCCGGCGATGAATTTGACGGACCGTATTTTTGCCAGCTTGCTTTTGGAAAGTTCCGCATTTTCAGCCTTCATCAGGACGGTCTTCCCCTGAATGGCGCCGGAGGCTGCCGTTTTAATCAGTCCGTCCGCCGGGAATTTGGCCTGGACGGCTGCGCAGAGCAGGAGGGAGGCATTCAGCATTAAGAGCAGTTTCATGTTGGATATGGATGGTTGGAGTTGAAAGACAGATGTTAATCTATTTCATCTTGTCCTTCAAGACGCTGTTGCCGTCAATAAAAAAGTGGGCAGGATTTTTCGTGCCTTCCCTCCGGATATGGTTCCGGAATGGCGAGAGGGCCGGCGATTCTCCGGCCTCCGGAGGGACTTAACAAGGGAGTTTTTACAGCTGGGAAGCTTGACGCTGGGCCGGATAATTTTCCGGAAATTTCCAGTAGTATGTTGAGAAGGAAGAAAGAGGAAAAGCTGCTTGTTCTCCATGCGTCAAGAGCATTTAATCAACGATGGCCGGAATACCCCCTGGCTGCCCTGATGATTGATGATGAAACGTTATTTGCTGATTTTCCTCCTGTCCGGAATGGACACGGGAGCGCTGAAGGCTGAAAAGGTCCTGGACGGCTTTGACGAGGAACCTTTTGAACAGCCCGTAATCCTGCCTGAAAAAACGCGCCTGTCGCCTGTGGCGGCCTATATGGGAGAGCCTTCCGCCGGCGGAACGGGAAAAGCCGTCCGTGCCGTGCTTGCTGCAAGTGGTGGAGGTGGCCGCAAACAGATGGCCGGGCCTGAATGGAAAGGCGGGAACGGACTGGATTGCCGCCGAATTGTTTTTCCAGTTGAACGGCTGTTCCATTACCCTGGGGAGGCAGTTGTTCCTGGATGCCCGGCAACCCGTTCTCCCAGTTGGTTCAAGGCTGTTGTTTCCCGCCTCCTTCTCCGCCGTACCGGATACCGGAGCTTTCCGTGGAATGCGTGTACCGGGCTCCGCCCATTTACAACGTGCAGTGGTCGCTGGAGAGCTGGGATTATGAAGGGAATGTGATGCGCGCGGTCAGGCGGCCGGTAGTGGAGAAAGAGGGGGGTGAAACTGTTTCCTATGACGTGCCTGTCCTCTGGCGCGGAAAAGCGGCGGCGTCTTTTCCGCTCACTCCGCCGGGGCGCATTCCCTGGCGCATGAACTTCATGCGCCGTCCGGCATACGGATGCCGGACGGCGGCCCTGCGGGGAAAACACGGATGGGAGCCGCGCGCATTCCTCTCACGGAAGCAGGTGCCGGGTGCGTTCAGTGTGACTGGAGCGATACGCGGTTGGCCAGCGGCTTGCCTTCCAGGAAGTCCCGGATGTTGTGCAGGGTGACTTCCGCAATGTTGTGCAGGGCTTCCTTCGTGAAAAAGCCCTGGTGGGAGGTCAGGATGACGTTGTTGAAGGAGAGCAGGCGCGCCAGGGTGTCGTCGTCAATGATTCGGTCGGACTTGTCTTCGTAAAAATATTCACCTTCCTCTTCATACACGTCCAGGCCGGCGGACCCCACTTTTTTTGATTTCAGGCCGTCAATCAGCATTTCCGTATTAATCAGCTTGCCGCGTCCCGTGTTGATGATCATCACGCCGTCCTTCATTTTGCCGATGGAGTCCGCATTAATCAGGTATTCCGTTTCCGGGGTGAGGGGGCAGTGCAGGGAAATGATGTCGGACCGGGCGTACAGGTCGTCCAGCGTGGTGTACGTAATGCCGGCTTCTTCCGCAAAGCGCTGGTCGGGGTACGGATCGTAGGCCAGGATGTTCATGCCGAAACCCTTGAGGATGCGGATGAGGATTCTGGCGATTTTCCCCGTTCCGATGATGCCGGCCGTTTTCCCGTTCATGTCAAAGCCCATCAGCCCGTGCAGGGAAAAGTTGCCGTCCCTGGTGCGCCAGTACGCGCGGTGTATCTTGCGGTTCAGGGAGAGCATCAGGGCTACGGCGTGTTCCGCCACCGCATAGGGGGAGTATTGGGGGACCCTGACGACGGGCAGGTCCGCTTCTTCCGCCGCTTTCAGGTCCACGTTGTTGAATCCGGCGCAGCGCAGGGCCAGCAGTTTGACGCCGTTTTCCTTCAGGCTCCGGATCACTTCCCGGTTTGCCGTGTCGTTGACGAAGATGCACGCCACGTCCGTGCCGCGGGTCAGCGGCACGCTGTCCGGGGTGAGGTGCCCCTTGAAGTAGCGGATGTCGTAATGGAATTCGCGCTCGTTGATCGGATTGAAGGAGTCCCGGTCGTAGGGCTTGGCGTCAAAAAACGCAATGCGGCAGGAATGGTCGGTCATGTGGAAGGGAGGGGGGTTAGGCGGTCGGCGGTTTTTTTTTCGCGCTTCCCTGGCTGGCGACGGCTTCCATGCGTTTGCGGATTTCTTCCGGATCTCCCAGAAAGTAGTCTTTCTCCAGGTTCAGGGAATCGTCAAATTCAAACACATAGGGAATGGCGGTGGGAAGGTTCAGGGAAAGAAGCTGGTCGTTGGGGATGTTTTTCAGGTACTTGATCATGCCGCGCAGCGTGTTGCCGTGGGCCACGATCAGGATATTGTCCAGCGTCCGGAGGGAGGGGAGGATGGTTCCCTCCCAGTAGGGCATCATGCGGTCAATGGCCTCCTTCAGGGATTCCGTCCGCGGAAGTTCGTTATCCGGCACCCCCTTGTAGCGGGGGTCCCACTTGGGGTTGGCGGGATCATCCTCCGCCAGGGGAGGGGGCGCCACGTCATAGCTGCGCCGCCAGATCAGCACCTGCTCGTCTCCGTATTTTTGGGCCGTTTCACTTTTGTTCAACCCCTGGAGCATGCCGTAGTGCTTTTCATTCAGCCGCCAGCTTTTGGCGACGGGCAGCCAGTCCTGGTCCAGACGGTCCAGCACGCAGTTAAGCGTCTTCACGGCGCGCTTGAGGTAGGAGGTGTAAGCCTGGTCAAAAGCCATGCCCTTGTCTTTCAGCAGGTCGCCCGCATGATTCGCTTCCTCTATCCCCAGTTCCGTCAGGTCCACATCCGTCCATCCGGTGAACCTGTTTTCACGGTTCCACGTGCTTTCTCCATGGCGCAGAAGAACAATTGTTTTCATATCGCTGAATTTAGACAGGCGCCCTCCGGCTTTCGCGCAAAGGAATGGAGGCGTATGACGTGATAATATTCCTCGCCGCAGGAGAAATTCCTGCCGTCCGGCCCCGGTAGTCCGCCGGGGGAAGGGAAGGACGCCTCACAGGTGCGGCGGCGGCGGGTAAAATTGTGATTGGCAACCGTCTTCAAATGGATTAACAGTTCAGCATGATGAAGCAATATGGTTTCAGTTGGGCTGCCGCCCTGATGGCCGCCGGAGTGGGAGCATTGGCATGGGCCGGTCCCGGGGCTGTCCGGAATGTGCAGAAGCCCGCTCCTTCCGGTGGAGCCCCCGCCGTGTTCAAGTTCGGCGGGGAAGGGAACCAGGAGTTCATGCTGAATGGAAAACCGTTCCAGATACGCGGAGCGGAGATGCATCCCCAGCGCATCCCCAGGGAGTACTGGAGGCACCGCATCAGGACTGCCCGGGCCATGGGCTTGAACACCATTGCGTTTTACGTGTTCTGGAACGACCATGAACAGCCGGACGGCAGCTTTGACTTCAAGACGGGCAACCGCGATCTGGGAGAGTTTCTCAAGATATGCCAGGAGGAAGGCATGTGGGTTCTGTTCCGCCCCGGTCCCTATGTGTGCGGGGAATGGGACCTGGGAGGGTTGCCCCATTATCTGCTGAAGGATCCCAAGGCCAAATTGAGGACTACGGAAGACGCCAAATTCATGAAGGCGCAGACGCGGTATCTGGAAGCCGTGGCCCGTGTGGCGGAGCCGTTTTTGGTCAAAAACGGAGGCCCTATCCTGATGACCCAGCTTGAGAACGAATACGGGAGCTACCAGAGGAAGGACCGCAAGTACATGGAGTGGCTGAAAGCGTTCTGGACCAGGAAGGGCTTCGGCCCCTTTTACACGTCCGACGGCGCGGGGGAACATTTCCTGAAAGGGGTGGTGCTTCCCGGCGTGGCCGTGGGACTGGACCCGGGGCTGAACGACGGCCACTGGGAGGTGGCTAATAAGTGCAATCCGGGCGTTCCCGTTTTTTCCTCGGAAACGTATCCGGGCTGGCTGCGGCACTGGGGGGAGGGGAACTGGGCCCCCACCCCAGGCATTGTCAACCACGTCCGCTGGTTTATGGACAAGGGGCGCTCCTTCAGCCTGTTCGTTTTCCACGGTGGCACCAACTTCGGGTTTACGGCGGGCGCCAACAACGGGGGGCCGGGAAAATACCAGCCGGACCTGACGAGTTACGATTACGGCTCTCCCGTGGACGAACAGGGCCGGATGAATGAATATTACGCCCAGATGAGGGAAATCATCCTGGAAAAACTGCCTCCGGAAGCCGCCGTGCCGGAACCTCCCGCGGACATCCCGGCCATGGAGATTCCGGAGTTCACGCCCGTGGTCCATGCCGGCCTTTGGGAGAACCTGCCCAAGCCCTTCCGGTCCAAGTTCCCGCAGCCGCCCTATTTCGAACAGTGGAACCAGAACCAGGGCATCGCCGTTTACAGCGCCACCGTTCCGGCCGGACCGTCTGAAACGCTGGAATTCGCCAACGTCAATGACTATGCCCAGGTGTACCTGAACGGGGAGCCGGTCGGCACGCTGGACCGACGCCTGGGACAGAAGAGCGTGGAGCTGCCGGAGCGCAAGAAGCCGGGAACGCTGGAAATCCTGGTGGAGGCCATGGGACATATCAATTTCCACATCAGCATGGAGAGCGACCGCAAGGGGCTGCACGGCCCTGTGAAGCTGGGAACGCGCGAGTTGAAGAACTGGACGGTGAGGGCCCTTCCCCTGAAGGCTGACTCCATTGTCCAGGCGCCCAAGGGAAAGGGCCCTTCCCGGAAACGGGAAGGAGCGCATTTCCGGGCCGTCGTGAACATTGAAGAGCCGCAGGACACGTTCCTGGACATGTCCCGCTATGCCAAGGGATACGTGTGGGTGAACGGCGTGAATGTGGGGCGGTATTGGAATGTGGGGCCTCAATTAAGGCTGTATGTTCCGGCCCCCTTCCTGAAAAAAGGGGAGAATGTGATTGATGTCCTGGACCTTCACGAGAAGGAGCCCAAGCCCATCCGCGGCATGAAGGAGCGCAACAAGGAGCCTGGAAAGATAGATACCAAAAACCTGGACAACCAGTGGTAAAACCGCCGGGCCTTCTGCCCGCGTCACCGGAAAAAGCTTTTTTCCATGAACCCGCGCCATGGGGGGAGCCGTAGCCTGCGTGTCAGACGCCCTGAGCCTGCCTTTTTCTCCGGAATTCCTCTTTGAACGCCTTCCAGTCCGTGTCTCTGACCAGTTCCGCGAGGTTGGAGTAGTAGGACCGGTGGTGCCCGAAGCGTTCGTCCATCAGCTCTTCAAGCGCCTTTTCCGGCTTCCAGCCCTGCATGACGATGCGGTAGGCGGCGCAGACAATGCCGGTGCGGTCGGACCCGTGCCAGCAGTGCACCAGAACGGGCTTGGGCGCTCTGCTGATGACCAGCAGGCAGTCCATGAGTTCTTCCCGGGTCACTTTCCCTGCCGCCAGTTTAATGCGGTACAGGCGCAGTCCGGTATGTTCCGCCTCATCGGCGTCGCTGTGGTATTCCCGCAGGTTCAGGACGGATTTGAGCCCCAGCTTTTCCAGGGCCTTGAACCCGTCGCCGCCGGGTTGTCCGGAACGGTACAGCTCCGGGCTGAGGCGGTAGCAGTTTCTGGCGTCTTTTACCTTGATGGGAGCGGGGGGGTCCATCAAGATTTCTGCGCAGGCAAGGGGAAGAGGCGCCGCCAGAACGGCGAGTATCACAGCGTTCCGGTTCATGGTTTCTTTCAGGAATCGGACGGGTAACCGACGCTCTGGGCGTACAGGACTTTTTTAAAGACGGGGAGTTTCAAGCGCCGCTGGATATAGTCGGCGTCAATCATGGCGCGGAAGACGGTGCCGAGGCCCGCGGAAGTACAGAAAAGATAGACGTTTTCTCCGATGAACCCCACGCCCGTGCAGGCCGTGACCAGTTTTCTTTTGGCGTCAAAGTCTCCGGGCTGTTTGGACTGGTCCACCACATAGACCAGGTTCAGCGGCGCGGTAGCCGCGAATTCCTGCGTTCCCGTGGCGGCACGCATATCGCCCTGAACCACTCGCTCCAACTGGTGGGTTTCCGGCTTGTAAAGATAGGCGCCCTGCGGCAGGACGGCATAGATTTCTATTTCGTTGGAATTCCGGGAGGACGGCGCCGTACGGTAATCAGGATCGTCCCGGTTGACGCCTTGAGCCGCCCAGAGCAGGGAAGACAGGATTTCCATCGGAATGGGCTTGTCTGCGAAGGATCTGGTGGAATGCCGTTCATTCAGAACCTGCATGAGCGGCCTGCCGCCCTTTTTGTCCGGCGGAGGCAGCACGATGTTGTCACTGAGGGCCGTTCCGGAGAGGAGGCCTCCCGAAATGACGGCCAGAAGCGGGCTGAGAGCATGAGAAATATTCATAGGTGGCGAAAGACGGATAAAGATGATGGAATAATCAGCAGGATACTTGTATTTTTCTCATGTTTTTGGGAACACGTGAGAACCTCATCCTATAAAATGGCTATGAAAACACAAGGAAAAATCCCTTGGTTTGATTCTTAACGGGTTCCGGAAGATGGACTCTCCGGAAAAGACCGTTGTTTCAAGTTGACCTTGGGAGGGTATTGCGCTTTTATGTCAAACGGAACAGGGATGGAAATCTTTTTTCCTTCCCTGCCCAATTTGCTCCAACCCGTTCAAGCCTTATCCCATGAATCCTGTCAATCCCTTGCGTCCCGGTTCTCCCAAGCGTAAAAAATCCTCCTCCGGGGGAATTGTCATGACCATTATCCTGGTGCTGGCTCTTGCCGGCGGCGGAGTGGTTTACCACCGCATTTCCGTTCAACGGGAGGCGGGGGCCGCAGAGCTGGCGGCCAGAAGGGAGGCGGAAGCGAAAGCGGCGCGCGCACGGAAGGCTGCGGAGCTGGAGGCGGCGCGCAAGGCTGCGGAGGAACGGGCGCGTGCGGAGGCGGCGGAAAAAGCACGGCTGGAAGCGGAACGCCTGGCCGCGGAGGAAGCCGCCAGAAAACGGCAGAAGAAGGAACCGGAAGCGGTGAAGCCTGCTCCCGCGGAACTGAAGGAAGAGCCCGTGGTCCAGGAGGAAGATCCGCGGCTGGAGATTTTTAAGAAGCCCGTTTTGCTGGTCAGCCTGAAGGCCAATAACGCCGCCAATAGAAAGCTGTTTACGGACGCCTTCAATCTGGCCCTGGAGACGGGCCGCTATGACTTGTACGCCGGTTTCCTGCGGTCCAATCTGGAACGTGACGCCGTTAAGGTCATCAAATTCGGCAAATTCGACGTGTCCATGTACGATCAAAGCCCCTATCTCATGCGCGCCAATGAGCTGTACCAGCTCATCAGCAAGGTGGGGGCGGAAACCATTCAGGAACAGATCCAGGAGAGTTCCCCCAGGTATTTCTATCCATGGCTTTTTTCAGACCCCTCCGACCCCCTGCGGCTCTTCCTGCGCACGATGGCGCGGGAACAGACTCCCAGGGAGGAATGGGGAGGCATCCTGCGGAAGTGGGCGGAGTTCTGGATGAAAACCTCCGCCATGCCCCGGAGCAAGTATTCCTCCCTGGCGCTGGCCTGCGCCATGCTGGACCCCCGCATCGCCTCCAGTCCGTCCAGGCTGCGGGCCTCTTCTTCCACCAACATTTCCACCACTCCCCTGACGCTGGAACAGGTGTTCGAGTACTTCGTGGAGATGGATGAAGCCCACGAGCTTCTTACGGATATTACCAAATTAAGCCCTTCCGAGCTGCTGTTCGTGGTGGACGTGCGCCTGCCGAGGTCGGAGATGGACTGGGCGCGCAAGAAGGTGCGCCTTACCCGGAAAGGCTGGGGCGGCGCCTATTCCATGATCCGCTACCGGATGGACCGCGCCGCCCTCGGCAAGGACCCTTACACGAATTACACCTTCCAGGAGATTCTGGATGAAGGCGGCATCTGCATGGACCAGGCCTATTTTGCCGTGAATACCGCCAAGTGCAACGGCATTCCCTCCGCCTACGTCACCGGGGACGGCAACCGCGGCCCGCACGCCTGGATCAATCTGCTGACGACGGACGAAACCTGGCAGTCCTATGGCGGGTATGGGTACAATACGGGGCATTTTTCCCATCCGCACAACCGCAAGTCAAAGCATGAATCCACTCTTCTACAGGGCATGGACAAGAAGGTGAACGGCTCCCGGCTGGACACCTCCCTGGATTACCTTTCCCTAGCGGACCTGTTTGAAGAGATGCAGAAGCCGGATTGCGTCCGGGTGATGCTGGAAGCCGCCACGCAGGCCACCCCCGGAAGCCCTCTGGGCTGGGAACGCCTGATCGCGCTGATGAGCCGTCCGGAAAGCGGCACGAAGCTGGAGGAATGGGATGCGCTGGTGACCATGATCAAGCGCAAGTTCCGCTCCCGGCCGGATTACCTGGCCATGGCCGCCCGCGTGGAGGATGAATACATTTTCCCCATGCGGGACGCCTCCACCAACAAGCGCAATGTGGCCCGGGACCTGAAAAAGCTGGAAAAGGAGACGGACGAGGGCCGCAGCGACCTGACTTCCGCCGCCATCAAGCGGCAGGCGGACATCCTGATGGAGAACGGGGACAAGGCCGGCGTGGCTTCCCTGTACCGCAAGTCCATGAAGGATTACGCGCGCCGCGCGGAAGTGTTCGAGGCGCTGATGGGGCAGTATTACCAGTATGTCTCCCAGGAGCCGGAGGCCGTTCTTCAGCTCGCCAAGGAGGCGGAATCCTCCTACAACCGCTATATCCGGACCAAGTCGGACGACTACTTCAAGGTGAAGAAGGAGGTTGCCATCCAGAGGAAGATAGCCGGGTACTATGAAAAGGGCGGCAATGAAAAGAAGGCCGCTTCCCTGCGCAAGGACGCGGAGAAGCGGGAGAAGAACAGCAAGAAGGGCATCCGGGAGGAGGGATAGCCCGGCAGGCCGCCTGCGGCCCCATCCATCATTTCCCCAGGCGCGCGGCCCTGGCCGCCTCCGGCTGCGGCATACCCGTGGAATGAACGTTTTTAGGCTGGAATGCTGTCTTATCTTCAACTAATACATGACCTATATGGCAAGAGAACCTTACGCGAACTTCTGGCCCAAAGTGGCGGATACCGCTTTTGTGGCGGAAAGCGCCGACCTGATCGGAGATGTCACCATTGGAGAGCACGCCAGCATCTGGTACCACACCACGCTGCGCGCGGACATCAACAAGATCGTCATTGGAGATTACTCCAATATCCAGGATAATAGCTGCATCCATCTGGCGGACGACTTCGGCTGCCATGTAGGCAAGTACGTGACCGTGGGCCACGGCGTGATTCTGCACGCCTGCACGGTGGAGGACAACTGCCTGATCGGCATGGGGTCCATCATTCTGGACGGCGCGGTCATCGGCCAGGGATCCGTGGTGGGCGCGGGCGCGCTGATCACCAAGGGCACCGTCATTCCGCCCAATTCCCTGGTGCTGGGGTCCCCCGCCAAGGTGGTGAAGGACCTGGGCCCGGAATCCGCGGATAATAACCGCAAGTGGGCGGAGAAATACGTCAAGGTCGCTACCCGGTATACGGAGCGAGTCATCAATCCCGGTTTTTAACATTTGATTTCCGCACGCCATGCCGGATGAAAAGCTGATCACCCTGGAACCGTACGCCCTGCTCTATACCCGGGCCGGGGCAGGGGTGTGCCTGCGTGATCCGCTGACCGGCAAGGCGGGCGTTATCTTCATGGAGCTGGCGGACGGCATGGCGCTGGAGCGCAGCCTGAACGGGGAACGCCCGGTGCGGCCGGACACGTCCTCCCTGCTGTCCCATTTTTTATCCGCCATGGAGTGCCGGGTGAGGCTGGTGCTCATCAATGGCCGCAAGGATGAAGTTTTTTACGCCCGCGTGGCGGTGGAGGCCGCCAACGAGGTCATGGACAAGCTGGTGGAGCTGGACGCCCGCCCGTCGGACGCCCTGATGATTGCGGCCCAGTTCGGGACCGGAATCAAGATTGTTCCCGCCGTCTGGGAAAGCATGGAGAACATCCTGCCCCAGCTGGAACAGCTGGACGCGGATTCCCCGGACAGCCGCGCGCCGGTGTATGTGGGAGAGCCGTAGGAACGGCGCTTCCGGCTGCCGGACCTTTTCCCGCCTCCCGGGCACGCCATCCGGCGCGGCGGCGGCTTGAGGAACCGTCTCCCGGTTTGCCGCCCGGAGGCATGATTGCGGCATAAGATTTTCCGGTCCTTGGGCATACCTACTTTTTACAAAAAAAACTTGCTAAGGCGCCGGAATCCCTATACATTCGCCGCACATCACTTCAAGTGGGTAGATTCCCGAGCGGTCAAAGGGGGCAGACTGTAAATCTGTTAGCATTCGCTTTCGAAGGTTCGAATCCTTCTCTACCCACCACTTTATTACTTTCATATTTGTTCACAGCCCTTGATTCTTCAAGGGTTTTTTCATTTCTTGCTTGCATGAGTTATCATGAGTACGCATGAAATAGGTGTACACTCAAGTGTACGTTTTCATCTTCTCCAAGTGTACATCATTAAAAAACACTGTTAGACATGGCCGGATTGATCAAAAGAAAGAATTCATGGGTTGCCCTTTTCAGCGTTGCGGGAAAGCAGATCCGGAAAACAACGAAAATAGCCGTTACCCCTTCCGTTATTCCTCCAGGAAAAAGCAAAATGGCTGTGATGAGGGAGAACGAAGCCAAAGCCCGTTTGATAGCCGAAGAACTGGAAAAAGCCGCCAACGGGGAACGGGTGGATGCCGAGAAGGTGAAAGCCATTGCCGGGGAAAGGGCGGGAAGAAAACTTTTGCGAGGCAAGCAGTACATGCAGGGTGTTAAGGAATACCTGGAAGAATGGATGAAGAGCCGCCAGAATGGGACACTGAAGAATGATCGGGTAGCTGTAAAGCGGTTTCTCGCATTGCTTGGAGATTCACAAAACATGCCGTTAGACATGGTAACGTCTGAACATGCCCGCCGTTTCATGGAAAAGGAGCTGGAACGGGTTTCTTCCGGAACAGTAAAGAATCTAACTGATTGCTTACGGGCGGCCTTTAACAGGGCCATAGACGGCAAACTGATTGGGAGCAATCCCTTTCACAGGGTAACACCCGGAAAGCTGGATAAGACGGACAAGCATGAACGAAGAGCTTTTACCATGGAGGAGGCAAAACGCCTGACAGAAATTTTACCGGGTGAATGGCCGGACATGGTGCGTGTGTGTCTCTATACGGGGGGCCAGCGATTGGGAGACATTGCCAAATTGAAATGGGAACAGATCAATCTTGAGGGAGGGCTAATTGCCATGACAACGGAGAAAACAAAGAGAAGAATGAATAAACCTATCATTTCTTCCTTGAAGGACGTTTTGAAGCGTCGTTATGAGGGGCGGGTGAGTGATTATGTTTTCCCGTTGGCAGCTATGAAACATGCACAGGCAGACAATACATCAGGCAAGCTATCTTTGGAGTTCCATGAACTATTGAAGGAACATGGCTTCATTGAAAACATGAATAACGCCCCTCGTCACGGGGACAGAAGAAGACAGGCTGATTTGAGCTTTCACAGCTTGAGGGCAACTGCCGTTACTGCGTTGAGGTTGGCTGGCGTTCCTTCCGACCTTTGCCGGGTCATTGTCGGACACGATTCCGAAGAGATTGAACGGGTATATTTCCGTCCTGATTCCGCAGCCATAGCGGAAGCAATGAAACACCTCTCGCTTTAAGACAATGAAAGCCCGTTTTTAGGCCGCTTCCTCCTTTTCCGCGCCTTTGTGTACTGTCTCCATGGTGGAACGCCCAGCCACGGGGCACGCCGGACCAAATCAGGCGCATTTCAGAGAAGAAGCTTCCCCTTTTACGCCATCCGCTTTAGATTTTATCCAGCAGGAAACAGAGGAATACGCTGACAGGAAAGAAAAAAACGGGCCGGCCGTCCCTATACTCGCCCGCCCTGGCTGAAAAAATATGTCTCCGTCTGGCCAGCGGTGAAACACTGCGGAATATTTGTGAAGATCCGGCTATGCCGGCGCGCGCCTCCATATATCGTTGGATAAATGAATATCCAAAGTTTAGAGACATCTTTCTATGCGCGCGCGTAGCAGGGGCGGCAATAATGATTGAAGAATGTATTGAACTGGCGGATGAAGCATCCCGGCTTGCCCTCGATCCGCAATGCGGATCCGCCTCCGTCGCCGCCAAGAAGCTCGCCATTGAAACGCGGCTGAAAGTGGCCGCCCGCTTCGCCCCCGAGAAATTCGGCGACCGAGTTCGGCAGGATGTAGCGGGCGTCCCTGGGGTGCCTCTCGAAAGTAAAATCTCCCTTGCTCCGGAACAGCTTGAGCAAATCCAGGAAGCGGAGAACGTCTTCTGGAGCAGATAAGAGCGTTTTCTGAAAGCATGTCTTCCCTCTACGCGCGCATATATAGGTATATTTTTTTGTAACTTGTAAACCGTATTTATAAGACATTCATTTATCAATGCTAGTTGGTTTACAAACCCGTTTACATTCGTTTACAAAATAGCCGTCTCGTTTACAAAATAGGAGTGGGAGGGGAGATGAATTGCACCCCTTTTCCATTTTGGACTTGAACGAACACCCCTAGCTTGAATGATAGGGAGCATGGAACAGTACTACATTGCCACGGCGGAAGGAAAGACAAAGGGGCCGTATTACTTGGAATCAGTTAAAGTTCAATGTAATTGTGGAATGATAACACCAGAAACTTTAGTGTGTGTAGTAGGAGGCCAAGAATGGGTGGAGTTCAAAACGGTTTTGGCGCAGAAGGGAGAAACGGTTCCGAGTCGTAAAAAGATAGAAGAAGTCAGGGAAAAATTATATGATCCCGCTTGGGGTTCTTCTGAAGACGAAGCCCAAGAGATCAATGTTGCTCAAAAGCCTTTAACGGAAATAACGGTTGAAGATATGTTCCGGGGTATCGGAATAATTGCCCTGATTGCGGGTGTAGTACTGGCCTTGTTTACTTTTCAAAGCAGTCCGTCCCTTGCCGTTCTTGAACTATTTTCTGGGGCCTTTTCCTGCCTTGGCTGCTTCTGGTGTGCTAAAGTCATCACCTTGCTTTCTCGTGCGGTCAACTTGCTTTCCGCCCTGGCCAGGAAGTTTGATTCTTTTTCCGATAAGCAATAACCGCTTCCCCCCCTGGACACAGGAACGCCCCGGACGTACAAGACGTTACGGGGCGTTTTCTTTTGGGCGTGGGATGGGGGCCGGTTTATTCAAGGCTTTCATTGATCACGTCCACGCACCATTGACGGAGAAGCTTGCCTTCCGCCGTGGCGGCCTTGTTCCAGGCGTCAAAGGTGGCATCATTTACTGTGAGGGTGATTGCATTTTCTGCCGCGCTTGGATACGTTGCAGGGGCGTTTCCCGCGGCGGGGTACTGCTCCATGAGAAGCGAAATCATTGCTTGAGCGTGTGAAGGGATAGCTCTTGAAGTAGAAAGCCAAGAATCTACGATTCTTTTTCCTGTTTTGCATTGTTCTGCTAACCAATCACGATTCTTCCCTATAGCTTTGAGCCATATTTTCACCTCTTTTTTCTGCATGGCTTTTTAATACATTCTTACAACTTAGGTTGCAAGAAATATGACAACATACAACACATGTTGCTTGTAATAAATCAACGTGTGTTGTATATTTGTCTTGTCATGAAGACGAAGCAACATCAAATCATGGTAGAGCTTGACCCCGGGGCCATGGAGGCGTTGAGACAGGAGGCCGCTAAGAAGGGCCTCTCGCTGGATGCTTACATACTCGGCATTATTAACAGGCGGGCGTGCCCGTCATTGAAGGAATCTCCAACCGGGAAAGGAGAAGCGGCATGAGACTTGAAACGCTGTTTGATACGGTTCTGCCCTTGGCAGGGGCGGTTCTGTGCAGCCTGGCCCGCGGCATCATCCTTGCCGGAATGGCATGGCTTGCCGTCTGCCTGTTCTGGCGGGCCGTAGAAATGGACAATCAGGACGTGCAAGATCGCGCGGCCCTGACGAAATGGAAAGGGGGCATTGTTCGATGAACGCAGATCAAATGGAAATCCCTCTTCCCGCCCCTGTTCTTCATGCGCTCACGGAAGAGGCGAAGAAGTTCGGTTTATCCTGTGAAGAGTATCTTAAAAAGATTGTTATCGGCATCATGAAAGACGAATTGGAGAAGAAGAAATTTCTCCTGTTCCTGGATGCCAAAAAACACGCGGACCGCCAATGAAAGAACCATCCTTGAAAATATGGCTCTATGCCGCTGCGCTGGGGAACAATACGGAGACCCGGAAAGAGAGCATTCGGGAAACCTATTCACTCCTCCTTTCCCATGAACGGAGTTTCAAACTGCGGAGGCTGGCGGAAAGATGCCATGTAAACGTGCCTCAACTTATTGATATATTGGTAGATAAGGCAATATTCAATGTTGAATTGGAGGCGGAAGACTACGAACAAATCGCAAACGAACTTCGACATGAACACAGTAAAATCGGAATCGGGAACACCTGACGCCGGCGAATGGAGCAAGGCCGTTCAGGGATATGCGGAGAAAGGGAAGCTGATCACTTTTCCCTCCGGCAAAAAAGTAAAAACTCCTTATCAGCGGCCTTTTCAGCGCATGGGGTTTGCCAGTCAGGACACTTTGGAAAAATGGATGAAGCAGGGAATGAGCATGGCGGCCATAGCCGAATGCCTTGAAAAAGACATCCACATTTCCGCCATGGGTTCATCTGTGAGCGAAACGCAGAAAAAAGCGAAAGAGGCCGCCGCCCTTGTCACCGAGGCCGTCCGCAAACTCAAGGAAGCGGCGGCCCTGATGAAAGACGGCTTACGGGAATTGCCGGGGCCTGATGACTTGTGCGTGATTTGCCAAGTAAACCCCTCATTGTTCCCTATGTTGTTTCTTGCGGACATCGAACGGATTCCAACCAACAGGACGACACCGGAAGCCGCACCCGTGCCCTCCGAGCTTGCTTCCCGATTGCTCAAGGACTGTCTCAAGAGTATCAACAGAAGGTATAAAAAAATGATGGAACCTTAATGGATGACGGTTAGGCGATTACAAAAAAGACTAAAAAATAATTTGACATTTCATGAAAAACGGATGTATTTCTAAAAACGGTAGCACTCAAAAGCAGAGTGCAGTAAGAAAAAATATAAAATTCAACCAGGAGGACTGCTCCAGGAATACACCATACATCACCAGCGAGGAACTACGCAAGACCCTGAACATTAGCAAGGGTTCTCTAGTTCGACTTAATAAGGAAGGTTGTCCCCGTGTTTATTTTTCCGGCGGGCTGGGAGGAAAAGGAACACACCCGCGTTACAAACTTGACGACGTAACAGCGTGGCTTGAGAAAAGGTCTCAAGAATTTTTGAAGAAAGGAGGGCGAAAATGAATGCCCTCTCGGAAAATCCGTTGAAGAAGCTGGAAGCGGATGGAATGGGAATGATGCCCATATCCGTAACCGCCGCTCTGGCTTGGTCTGAATGGCTTCTTGAACGCCTGAAAACGGACATGAGGGAAACAGACGCCCCCACAAGCATAGAAGCCGTATGGGCCAGCCAGAAGACGCTTGCCGCCCGGTATGATATGAGCATATCCAGTATGGGGCGGTATTTATCCGAGGCAAGAGAATCGCATTGTGTTCGTATCTTACAACCAGAACGGGGCGGGAAATCGGGGAATGCGAGATACAACGTTGAGGACATGGACGCCTTTATGACGGGGAAGGGAAAGGAGGGAAAACATGAAGTTTGAACTCGCGGACCTGAAAACCCCGGACGCCCTGAATGAATACTGCCGGCGCACCTTGGGCCAGCCCCAGCAGCGCGGAAGCCTCATGATCTATCCGTGCCCGTTTGGAACGCATGCGCGTTTCAAGCTGCACGTCACGGAATACCAGGGAGATGGCCGCTTCAAGTGCTGGTCCTGTGACCGGGGCGGCGACATCTTCGACCTTCACGCCGGCATGAACGGCTTGGACACGAAAAGAGACTTTCCCGGCGTCCTGCGGGGCGTCTGTGACGTTTTAGGAGTGAGGCCGCCCAACGATGACGGAACGCCCCTTCCGTTTCGCAAAAGCCCCGTGAGGCCGCGCCCGTCTCTATCCATAGCCGCCGCCCCTCCGGCGGAGCCCTCCCGCTTCGTCTCCGCACCGGATGAAGCCGAACTCGACGCCTGCCGGGAAAGGTTGCAAAAAGATGAACGCCTTGCTGGAGAACTGGCTTGCGAACTGGGCATTCATCCCCTGATGATGCTGATCCATACGGCGCGGGAACTGGGCCGGGGCCTTTTGGGGGTGACGCCGGACAACCGGCTTTTATACCTGTACACGGCGGAAGATGAAGAAGGGAATACCCGCTACACCGGAGCCAAATTGCGCCGGAGGGACCACCATGCCAACCCCTGCTTGAAGCTTGAAAACGGGCAATGGAAACCCCGTGGAACCATGAACCCCACGAAAGGCAACTCGCGCGGATTGCGCTTTTTGTGGCCCATAGGGAACGCAGCGGCCCCCTGGGGACTTGATTCCACTCACGGCAAGCGGTTCGTCATCGTCACGGAAGGTGAAAGCGACTGTTTAGCCGTAGGTCAGGCTCTTGAATGCTTCCGGGAAGCCTACCAGCAGGACGTTGACCCCTACACGGGCCGCCCCTACGAAGACGGGCGCGGAAGCCTGGAAGCCACCATTCCCGCCGTAATAGCCATTCCCGGGGCGTCAGGCTTCAAAACCGGATGGGAAACCCCGCTTGCCGGTAAAAACATCATTCTTGCCCTGGACCCGGACAAGGCAGGACGCGAGGCCGCCGCCAAACTTCGGGAACGGCTGACCGCCGCCGGCTGCGTCATCCGCGACTGGACTCCCCCCTACAAAGACGCGCGGAACATGCTTCTATGCGCCGGTGAACATGCGCTTTATGAAAGCTTGTTTTCATCCATGCGTTCCATGAAAACTTCTAACGTGCCCACTCTCGCACAAGGATGAACACGCCCTTAGCCCCGACGCCCCTGACCCCCGGCGCGCGCTCCATGGACGAAGAAGCCGCCGCCCTGCAGAAAGAGCGGGAAGAGGCCATGAAGCCCCCCTTTCTGGCCCTGGGAACACAGGGGGCGCAATTCGTTTACTACGCGCGCCGCTCGGAAATTCTCTTCCATTGGAACACCAAGGAACATACGCCGGTGAACATGCGCTTTCTGGCCCCTGTGGAATGGTGGCAGAAGACGCTTGATCCGGACGGTAAGCTAACGCCCCGCCAGGTCATGGACAGGGCCATCGACTACTGCATCGAAACAACCAGCAACCGCAAATTTGACCCTGACTCCATCCGGAAATGCGGCGTATGGGACGAAGACGGGGCCGCCGTGTACCATGCGGGAAATGCCGTCTATCTATTCTCCCCGGAAAACGAACAGAAACTCCCCTTCCTGCCCGTGGACCATGCCCGGACGGGAAAGCCCCTCTACCTGCCCGGCAAGCCTCTTCTGGCCCCGTCAGATGACATTCTGACGGACGAAGAAGGAAAAGTCGTTGCCGAGTTCATCGAGGCGCACTCATGGAAACGCGAGGAAGACGCCTTCCTTTGCCTGGGCCTCGTCACGCAGGCCATTCTTTCCGGGTATCTCCACTTCCGCGCCCATGGCTGGATCAACGCCCCGGCGGGAACCGGCAAAACCACCTTGAGGAAAAGCATTGAACTTCTCATTGGGGGCGTTGCTCGGTACTTCAAAGGGCTGGAAACTACGGACGCCGGATTAAGGCAAAAGCTTGAAAGCGATTCCTGCCCGGTCATCTTTGATGAAGCGGACTCCGACAACCCCGCCAAGACGGCCAACATGGTCAGAATCCTTGCCCTATTGAGAACCGCCACGGACGGGGATGTTGGAATCACCAAGGGAGGCGCGGACGGCAAAAGCGTCACCTACCTCATGAGAAACGCCTTCCTTCTGTTCTCCGTGCGCTCCATGATTGAAAAAGCCAGCGAGCAATCACGCATTTTTGAACTGGAACTGGAAAAGAAGGAACCTTCCGAAGCCGCACCCGTTTTCCGAAGGCATGATGAACTGGCCGCCGTCATCCGGTCCGGGGACTTGGGGCGCAAATACGTGACCCGAATCATGCACCATGCGCCAGCCATCCGCCGCAACATTGAAACCCTGAGGCAATACCTTTCCGACCAGGGAGAAGAAGGGCGCCGCGCGGAAATGTTCTCCACCGTGTACGCCGCCGCGCACTTTGTCACCAGCGGGGAAGACCTGACGCCCCGGGACATGCAGGAATGCGCCGCCATGGCCTCCGGGAGTGATTACGCCCGCGTGCTGGACGACGACGGGGAACGCTGCCTGGAATGGCTCCTGGGGTATTCCCCGCCCATGATGGGGAACCGCACCCTCCGGGAGTTCATCAAGGAAGCGGCCAGCGCGGAAGTATCGGAAGATTCCACCGTCCTTGAACGCTACGGCCTGTACGTCCGAAAAGCGGCGGACGGGAAGAAATACGTCTACCTTGCCGCCACCAGGAAGAACCGGAAGATAGGGGAAATATTCAAGGGTTCGGAATGGGAGGGGGTGAACGTGAAAAAGGTTCTCCTGAACGTGAAGGGAATGGAAGAGCAGCTTTTCCGGCCGAACAGCAGGGTAAACACCACGGCGAGAGGCGTAAAAATACCGCTGGATTTTATAACGCATTGACTATCAAATGGGAAAAGGTTTACAAATTGCGGTTTACAAATTGTTACACAAATAATGTATTGATAATTAAGATTTAATGAAAATCCTTCTGGATTGGTTTACAAACGTTTGTACACAAATTCAGATTGATAAATCAATAAGTTACTACGCCGTTTACAATTTTTGCGAAAAAACACACCTATACACACGCGCGAGAGAGAGACAACAATGACCCCGGAAACGCCCCTTATCATCATCGACAACAGAGAGCAAACGCCCCTCACCTTTCAGCATTTCTCCTCCCGGCGCGGAACGCTGCAAAGCGGGGATTATTCCCTGGACAGATTTGAAACCCGGTTCACGGTGGAGAGGAAGAGCATTGTTGACCTGATCGGAAGCCTGACGGCGGGGCGTGACAGGTTCGAGCGGGAATGCCACCGCCTCCGGGGATATGACTTTGCCCGGCTGCTGATTGTGGGGCATCCTGACGAACTGCCCTTTCACCTGTCCAGAAGGAAGACGACCAGCAAGGCCATTCTGGGGAGCCTGGGAACTTTCGAGGTAAGATACCGCTTGCCTATCGTGTGGGAGCCATCAGAAGCGCGGGCGGCAGCCCTGATAGAAAAATGGGCCTGGTACTTCTACCGGGAAGCATGGAGGCCCTTCAAGATTTTGCCTGCTCCTTTCGGGGCGGCAGAAATAACACAATAACCCAATATCAATAATATGATTGAGAACAAACCCGATAATAAAGAAAATAAAATAAATAGTGAGAATACAGAATCCGTCTTGGCGGAACTTCAAGTACGTTACCTTGAATCCATGCGCGAGTTCTGGTATGAATGCCCACTTGCGTTGAAAGAGATCCATCAGCTTTTGCCCGACATTCTGAAAACATCAGAACAGGCGGGGATTTGTCAACCTGTTGTTCTCGCTGGCTTCATCTCGGATATTAATCAATATTACTATAATCAGAAAATGACTCAACTTTCAAAGAAAGCATACAAGCTTCATAAGAGGAAAAACCGGATGTTAAAAGAGAGGCTCGAATTTAACAAGCTCGCCCTCTCCAGAGGGGAAATTCCTGACCATATTTTTCAGCAAGTACAGGAGTGCCAGAAACTCGAAAAACAGGAAGCTTCCCTCTAACCGTTGAAAGAACCAAGCCCCCCTCTCCCTGCCCGGAACTGGACGGGGGGAGGGGAAAAGAAGAAACACCTAAAGACCATCAAGCACCAGGACAATCAAGAAAGAAATCGAAGTAGGGCTTAAGTACTCCGTTGACGCCAAGGGCATCGAAGAGGCAAAGCAGCAGATTGAAGAACTCGGCAGGATAGAGGCCGGAGGCGACCTTTCCGCCTATGACAAGGCCCTTGAAAACGCCAATGAGAAGCTGGGGGAATTCGCCGATAAGATGACAGATGCCGGCTCTCGCATGCGGGCGGCGTTCCAGGACAACCCCGGACTGGAAGCGTTTATCGATGACGCGACCGGAGCCGTATTGACGGCGGAAGAACTCAAGAAGAAATTTGAACAGATTGATGACGTCGCGGAAGTCCTCAATAACAAAATGTCAGATTTGGACCTGGGGGCGAAGTGGGGCGAAAACCTTGATGAAAACCTTCAAAAGATCCTCGACGGCTACAATAAGGAAATGGACGCCGCCGACAAGGCCGCGGAAAAAGCGGCTG
>OGUK01000188.1_pt1 | contig 59544 bp, 56 predicted proteins | sample 1553151 | NCBI WGS metagenome assembly OGUK01 (sample SAMEA2580208, study PRJEB22360) | human gut metagenome | biome: human gut; feature: human-associated habitat; material: faeces | place: Denmark | collected 2008/2010
GAAGGCAAAGATACTAATTTAGAAATTTACTCCTCAGGGTTTTACGTTGATCCTTAGAGGGTAGAGCATGTGCCGAATGTGGTGAAAGCATTACGGTGAATGCTGTCGATCATCAACGTCTGAAATCGAAAGCGCATGAAGCAAAGGCATATTGCGTTAGTAAGGGATTCAGTACAAATTATTGTTTCTTAGTAGATTTCAGCATACATTCTGGTAAAAAACGTTTCTTTGTTTGGGATTTTAAAGGAGATTCCATTAAGTATGCAAGTCTTTGTGCCCATGGTTATGGGAAAGATAGTACACCTTCCAAACCTGTTTTTAGCAATACGCCGGGAAGTCTTTGCTCTTCTCTGGGAAAATACAAAGTCGGTATTCGGGCTTACAGCAAATGGGGAATCAATGTTCATTATAAATTGCATGGTCTGGAACCCACTAATGATAATGCTTTCAAACGTATTGTCGTATTACATTCTTATACTCCTTTGCCTGCGACAGAGGTTTATCCTTCACATCTTCCATTAGGCATGAGTCAGGGATGTCCGGTGATTTGTAATGAAACGATGAGGCAAATTGATGTGTTGTTAAAGGCTGAAACCAAGCCTGTATTGTTATGGATTTATAATGATTGATCATACTTTATGTTTTAAGTAATAATGTAGCAATTCTATTCAAAATAATTAAAACTATGGCAAAAGAGTTAGAACTCAAGTACGGCTGTAACCCTAATCAGAAGCCGGCCCGCATTTTTATGCAGGAGGGGGAGTTACCTATCGAAGTCCTGAACGGACGCCCGGGATACATCAATTTTATGGATGCACTGAACGGTTGGCAGTTGGTGAAAGAATTGAAAGCGGCTACCGGAATGCCGGCTGCGACTTCATTCAAACATGTTAGCCCTGCAGGTGCAGCTATTGGTCTGGATTTGGATGAGACAATGAAACAGATTTATTTTGTTGACAACTTGCCGCTTTCTCCTCTGGCCAGTGCATATGTGCGTGCCCGTGGTGCGGACCGTATGTCATCTTACGGAGATTTTATAGCTTTGAGTGATGTCTGTGATGAGGCGACTGCCCGTTTCATTAACCGGGAAGTATCCGATGGTGTTATTGCTCCGGGATATACGGATGAGGCACTCGAAATTCTGAAGAACAAGCGTAAGGGTACTTATAATGTGATTAAGATTGATCCTTCGTATAAACCTGCACCGATTGAGCGTAAGGATGTGTTCGGGATAACTTTTGAACAGGGACGTAATGAGATTCAGCTGAATGGCAGCGAACTGTTCGCTAATATTCCTACGCGGAATAAGACTTTTCCGGATGCTGCAAAGCGTGATTTAATGATAGCGCTTATTACTTTGAAATATACGCAGTCCAATTCTGTATGTTATGTGAAAGACGGACAAGCGATTGGTATCGGGGCAGGACAGCAAAGCCGTATCCACTGTACCCGTTTAGCTGGAAATAAAGCTGATATCTGGTATCTTCGCCAGCATCCAAAAGTATTGAACTTGCCTTGGGTAGAGAAAATCCGCCGTGCCGACCGTGATAATACGATTGATATTTACATTAGCGATGATCATGATGATGTGTTGGCTGACGGTATTTGGCAGCAGTTCTTTACAGAAAAACCGGAAGTGCTGACGCGTGAGGAAAAGCGCGAATGGCTGAATACTCTGAAAGGAGTAGCTCTTGGTTCAGATGCTTTCTTCCCGTTTGGAGATAATATAGAGCGTGCTCACAAGACTGGTGTGGAATACATTGCCCAGGCAGGAGGTTCAGTACGTGATGATCATGTTATTGAAACCTGCGATAAATACGGTATCGCTATGGCATTTACAGGTATTCGTCTGTTCCATCATTAAGATAAGATATAAATAACAAAGAGGGTGTTTCAAAATGTTGAAACACCCTCTTGTGTATATAGGCTTAAAATTATTCGGCGCTACGAATGGAATCGTCGATAACCTTAATCTTTTGTTTTACCAATTCAATATCTGCCTTCAGTTTTTCTACTTTGCGGTTTAGTTCTGTCAGCAGGCTGTTGCCTTTCTTTGAAGAAGCTGTCAGGAAACCAAGATTATTTTCATAAGTCTGCAATTCGTTCTTCATGGCATCTGCTGCACGTACCAGTTTCTCGCGTTCGCGATAGAGTGACTGCGGGCTGCCTTCCTGAATACTGCTGATGTTAGATTTGAAGTTACTCAACTTTTTATTGGCAGCGCTGATGTTGAAGTGGTCGAACAATTTGTCCACTTGTCCGTGGTATTGCTTATACAAACGGTCTTTTTCCTTGAAAGGTACATGGCCGATGTTATTCCATTCCTTCATTAATTCGCGTACCAATTGAGTAGCTTCATCCGTATCCATATTCTCATCAATGGCACCCAACTTCTCGATGATTTCCTTCTTCTTATTCAGGTTGTCTATCTCAACGGAACGTTGGGAGGAAGTAGCCTTATTCTTTTGTTCGAAGAAGTAGTCACAAGCGGAAATAAACCGTTTCCATATTGCATCAGAATATTTCTTTGCTACCGGACCGATAGTCTTCCATTCTTTTTGCAGTTTGGTTAGTTCGTCAGCGGTTGCTTTCCAGTCAGTGCTATCTTTCAGAGCTTCAGCTTTCTCACAAAGAGCACGTTTCTTATCCAAGTTTGCATTCATGCCCTCTTTCAGGGCTTTAAAGAATTCACCTTTCTTGCGGAAGAATTCATCACACGCTTTACGGAAACGTTCGAATATCTTCACATTCATCTTTTGCGGTGCAAAACCGATGGTCTTCCACTTGTTTTGCAGGGCAATGATCTCCTGTGTTTTATTGTCCCACGCAGCAAAATTGGTCAATTCGTTGTAGTCTATTGCTTCAATGATTTCACAAATCACTGTTTTTTGGTCAAGATTATGCTGCTCTACTTCCTTCAATGATTCGAAGTGTTGTTGATGACGGCGATTTACGGCTGTGGAAGCAGCTTTAAATCGATTCCATACTTCGTCACGCAGTTCTTTTGCAACTGGACCCGTGTCACGGAATTCCTGATGTAGCTTTTGTAACTGGTGGAAAGCTGACACTACATCTGCTTCATCAGCCAGCTTTTCGGCAGCTTCACATAGATGTGTCTTTATTTCCAGGTTTTTCTTGAAGTCATATTCGCGGAATTCATTATTCAGCTTCAACAGATCGTAGAACTTCTCCACATAGAGTTGATAACTCTTCCACAGTTCGTTGACTTTGGCTTGCGGAATAAGTTTCACTTCATTCCACTGTTGCTGTAACTTCTTGAATTCTGAGTAGGATTTGTTGGCATCGTCGGGTGACTCTACCAGTTCTTTCAGTTCCTCGATAATGGAAAGTTTGATTTGCAGGTTCAGCTCTTTTTGTTGTTCCTGTTCAGCTGACAATGCACCTCTCTTTTCTTTAATGACGGACATGATATTTTTGAATTCCTCTTCAACAGCATCCGTTGTCGGAATGAAATTCTCTGCTACTCCCCCGTTTTCGATAAACAGCTTCTTTGTCGCTTCTTGTTCGGCATTATGAAGCTTATAGAAAGCCTGTTTCAGACTATCTATCTCCTGTTTGCCGGCGTTTTCCACATCTGCGGAAATCTCTTTCAATTTAGCCAGGATTTCTTCCTTGCTTAGCTTTTGTGCGGCTTCTACCGGCTGCTCTTCCTGCTTTGCTTCTTCAGCCGGAGTTTCCGTCAGAGCCGGTTCTGAAACCTCAGCTGCTTTCTTTTCTTCTTCTAATTCCACCGCCTTTTCGGGGAGATTAGTGTCATGAGTGTCCATCATTGTACATACATTTTAAAAAACGGTTTTACCCGTTCGGGTTACATTAGGTCACAAATTAATGAAATAAAACAATTACTTCATACTTTTTTCCTTAGTTTTTTTTCATTTTTCTTGTTTTAGGATAGAAGTACGGTAATTCCCATATATAACATCATGCCTATAATATCATTGGTAATCGCAATAAACGGACCGGTAGCGATGGCTGGGTCTACCTTCAACTTTTCCAGTGTCATAGGTACCAGTGTGCCGAAGATAGATGCGAACATCACTACTGCAAACAGGCTGATAGAAACGGAATAGGTGACGGTGGCAGTTGCGCCGAACCGGACAAAATTATATATATATACTAATAAGGAAATAATAGTAGCGTTGATAAGGGCCACTACGGATTCCTTGGTAATTTGCTTGAAAGTATCTTTTGCATCCAGCGAGTTGTTGGCAAGGCCCTGTACGATGATGGCCGAAGATTGTGTTCCCACGTTTCCGCCTGTACCACCGATCAGCGGGATGTAGAGTGCCATCTCGGGATGGGCTGCGAAAGTAGCATCGAAATTACCTAAAATCATGGAATTGCCGATACCACCCAGCATACCGATAATAAGCCATGGCAAGCGGGCGCTGGTCTGGCGCATTACATTATCATCCGTTTCCACATCCTGGGAAAGACCGGATGCCAACTGGTAATCACGTTCCGATTGCTCACGAACTTCATCCATGACGTCGTCTACGGTGATTTGCCCCACAAGCCGTCCGATACTGTCGATAACAGGAACGGCTACCAAGTCATATTTCTCAATGGTCTGTACCACATCGTCCACAGATGTGTCTACGCGTACAGAAATGGGGTCTTTCCTCATCACGTGTTTAACCTTGGATACAGAAGGGGAGGTAATCATCTTTTTCAGTGGAAACACTCCTTGCAGGCGGTTTTCGTCGTCGATGACATAGACATAATAGATCTCATCCAACTGCTCAGCTTGCTGGCGCATCTCTTTCAGGCACTCCGGCATACTCCAGTTCTCGTTTACGACCACCATTTCAGTACCCATCAAACCACCGGCGGTGTCTTCGTCGTACTTCAACAGGTCTACGATGTCTCCTGCCTGTTCGATGTCTTCAATGTGAGAAAGAATTTCTTCCTGTTTCTCTTCATCCAGCTCACGCATCAGGTCTACGGCATCATCCGTATCCATGTAGTCCACAAAGCGTTTGGCAATGGTTTCCGACGGGAGTATTTCCAGGAATTCTTTACGGACATCCTCATCCATTTCCATCAACACGTCTGCCGCCGTTTCGTTATCCAGTAAGCGGTATACGAAACGTGCTTCCTCAGGACTCAGGTCATTGCACAGTTCGGCAATATCCGCAGGGTGCAGGTCTATAAGGAGTGCTTTGACGTTCTCGGCGTCCTTTTGTTCTATGAGGTTTTTGACATTGTCAATGTATTCTTCGTCCATCTCCATAATCTTTCTCCTCTTTTTAAAATGATAATTTAGCGGGCTAAGCCGTGATAATTTTAGGCGCGGATTACGCGGATTTCACGGATTAAAAGCTACGCGCTCATCCGCACAATCCGCGCCTAAAATCTTTAATTATCATTTCTTGGTTTCATCACTTGTTTCTCTAATCTCTTTCAAGGCCTGTTCAACCCGGTTGGTCAGACTGATAAATTCCTGTACTGATAGTTGTTCTGGCCGTTTGTTAAACAAAACGTCTTCCGTCAGCGGACAATCTTTGCCGAGTATCGGCTTTATCGAATTTCTCAGGGTTTTGCGGCGTTGATTAAAAGTCGTTTTCACTACTTGTTTGAACAGCTTCTCGTCACAACCCAACTCTTTCGTTTCGTTTCGCGTCATACGGATGACTGCGCTTTTCACTTTGGGTGGCGGATTGAATACATGTTCGTGTACGGTGAAAAGATATTCTACACGATACCATGCCTGTATCAATATGCTCAGGATGCCATACGTTTTACTGCCCGGTCCGGCGGCAATACGTTCGGCCACTTCTTTCTGTATCATACCGGTACAACAAGGTATCAGTTCTTTGTTATCCAACATCTTGAAGAATATCTGGCTGGATATATTATAAGGATAGTTTCCTGTCAGTACAAAAGGTTGCCCGGCGAACAGGCGTTGGAGATTCATTTTCAGGAAGTCATCTTCAATGATGTTGTCTTCCAGCGACGGATATTCTTCACGCAGATAGGCTACGGACTCATAATCCAATTCCACCACCTTCACCGGACGTTCTTTTCTCACCAGAAACTGGGTCAATACACCCATGCCCGGACCTACTTCCAGAATGGGGAGGCCGGGACATGCGTCTACCGTATCGGCTATATCCTGTGCCACTTTCAGATCTTTCAGAAAATGCTGGCCGAGAAACTTTTTAGGCTTTACTAATTTCATTTATCAACTAAATCGTTACTTTTGCACCGCAAACGGAGACCGTCCTTTTGGGAAAGTGCTGTATTTGCAGCCCACAAAGGTAATCCTTTTCGACGAAGAATAACGAATTCTGCATGAATAAACTATTAAAAAAGACACTGAAGATCCTTTTACCGGTCGCTTTGGGCGGTTTTATTCTTTATTGGGTGTATCGAGATTTTGATTTTGCACGCGCCAAGGAGGTACTTCTGCATGGAACGAACTGGGGATGGATGCTGTTTTCGTTGTTTTTTGGTGTGATGAGCCATGTTTTCCGTGGCTGGCGTTGGAAACAGACGCTTGCGCCGCTCGGAGCTTATCCAAAGACGAGCGATTGTGTGGATGCTATTTTTGTTTCCTATGCCGCTAATCTTGTTTTACCCCGTGTAGGCGAAGTTTCCCGTTGCGGTATGCTTGCCAAATATGACGATGTTTCTTTTGCCAAATCGCTTGGAACAGTGGTAACGGAACGCTTGATAGATACATTGACCATTCTTTTGATTACCGGGATTACTTTTCTAATGCAGATGCCCGTCTTCCTTCGTTTTTTTGAAGAGACAGGTACGAAAGTTCCTTCGCTGGTGCATCTGGTGACATCTCCCTGGTTTTATGTCGTTCTTTTTAGTATCATTGGTGTATTAGTATTACTCTATTTCCTTCTGCGTATGCTTTCTTTCTTCGAGAAAGTGAAAGGAGTGGTGCTGAATGTATGGGAAGGTGTGATGTCATTGAAGAGTGTGAAGAATATACCGCTTTTCCTCCTTTACACGGTGTTGATATGGGGATGTTACTTTTACCACTTTTATATCACTTTCTATTGCTTCGCTTTTACTGAACATCTCAGCTTTCTGGCGGGTCTGGTGATGTTTGTAGGCGGCACTTTTGCTGTGATTGTCCCTACTCCTAATGGGGCGGGACCATGGCATTTCGCTGTCATTACAATGATGATGCTATACGGTGTCAATGCTACTGATGCGGGAGCTTTTGCCCTGATAGTACATGGTATACAGACATTGTTGGTTATTATATTGGGTATTTATGGCTGGTTACATTTGTCGTTGGTAAATCGTACGAAACAGAATTCATAAGCAGAAAAAAAAGAATGAAAACAAGATAAATAATCTTGTTTATTTGTTGTTCTATTCTTTTGTTGTAACTTTGTAATTAAAGAAATGGAGGCTCGGTATGGAACAGCAACAAAAATTTTATCCGGTAGGAATACAGACTTTCTCAGAAATCATAGGAAAGAATTATTTGTATATTGACAAGACTGAATACGTTTATCGCATGACGCATTCTGCTTCCAAATATATGTTTTTGAGTCGTCCGCGTCGTTTTGGCAAGTCGTTGTTGACCAGTACGCTTCATTGTTATTTTGAGGGGAGGAAAGAATTGTTCAAAGGACTTGCTATCGAAAAGCTGGAGGCGGAATGGAATATGCATCCGGTTCTTCACTTTGACATGAGTACAGCGAAGCACATGGATAAAGAACGGCTGGACAGTGAACTGGAAAGAAAACTTTTGGAATATGAAGAAATATATGGGCGAGGTAAAGGTGATGTTGAAGTTAACCAACGCCTGCAGGGGGTGATACAACGCGCTTTTCAGCAGACCGGCAAGCAAGTTGTTGTCTTGATTGACGAATATGATGCTCCGCTTCTTGATGTAATGCATGAGGATAAGAATCTGCCTATACTTCGCAATGTGATGCGTAACTTCTACAGCCCGCTGAAAGCCTGTGACCCTTATTTGCGCTATGTGTTTCTGACCGGAATCACGAAGTTTTCCCAACTGAGCATCTTCAGTGAACTGAATAATATCAAGAACATCAGTATGGACGAACCTTATGCTGCCATCTGCGGCATTACGGAAAAAGAAATAAAGGAGCAAATGAGCTATGATCTGGATTTGTTGGCGGAAAAAATGCAAATAACGCGTGATGAAGTGCTGGTAAAATTGAAAGAGAACTATGATGGTTATCATTTTACCTGGCCTTCACCAGATATTTACAATCCTTTTAGTCTGTTCAATGCTTTTAACGATGGCAAATTTAACTCCTATTGGTTTGGCAGCGGTACTCCTACTTATTTGATAGAGATGCTGAATAAATTTGGCGTTCTTCCATCTGAAATAGGCGGAATAGAGGCTGTTGCTGCGGAGTTTGATGCTCCCACGGAGCGTATGACCAGTATTACTCCCTTGCTCTATCAAAGCGGCTATATCACAATAAAAGGTTATGACAGTGTTTTCGACATATATACGCTTGATATTCCTAATAAGGAAGTTCGTATTGGATTGATGCGTAATCTGATTCCTTCATATATCACAAATGATACGTTGACTACCACTACTATGGTTGTAGACCTGGCACGTGCTTTATCTCGTGGCGACATGGATGCTGCTTTGCGTTTATTACAGAAATTTCTTTCTACGATTCCTTATTGTGATAATACTGATTATGAAGGGCATTTTCAACAGGTCTTTTTCATCATCTTTAACCTTTTGGGATATTATGTTGATGTAGAAGTACGTACTCCCCGTGGTCGTGTGGATATGGTGATGCGCAGTTGGACGACTCTCTATGTTGTTGAGTTGAAACTTGATAAGAGCGCTGATGCGGCTATGCAGCAGATTGACCTGAAAAACTATCCCGAACGTTTTGCGCTGTGCGGACTTCCGGTAGTGAAGGTGGGGATAAATTTCGACACGAAACGACATACGCTGGCTGATTGGAAGATAGAACCCGTTAAATAAATTGTGGGACTACAATACCTTGTCTACAAGAAGTTAAGAGTTTGTCGGCAAGAAGTTAACTCCTTGTCGGCAGGAAGTTAACTCCTTGTAATGCTCTGATAATCAGCACCTGTTTTAACCTCTGATTTTGCGTTTTTTTATCCTTGTGTGCGTGCCTTGTTCAGTGCTCCTATCAGATATTTCCCTTTGCTGTTCACTATACTCCACTTGGTTGCGTGTATTATTTTCCAGACTTCGTTTCCCAGCCGTCCATAGTCGGACAACTTCAATATTGCTTTCGTATCATTTGGATCGTTGATATGCAGCCCGTCCAATGCGAGCAAGAGACATTCCAGGTTGTGGGTATTCTTGTTGTAGGCATATCCCGGAAACTCAATGAAAGAATATTTCCTCCATACCCCGACATCCTCCCCCGGCGGGGGAGTTAGAGGGGGAAGTACTCTATTTTCGTTTGCTTTGTTTTGTTCTGTTTTGTTTTGTTCGGAATTGTCGGCATTTTCGGTGAAATTGTCTGCATCCTGCATGCAATTTTGAGGGTTTTGCATACCATCGGTCTCTTTATCGGCTTTGCCGTCTTTACCGCCCTTATCACTTTCTTCCGTCTTCACCAGCATGTAGGGCAGGGACTCTAAGTCCCTTTTTCTACGTTTGGTTGCTTCGAGCCATACTCTTTGGATCTCTACGGAAGTCAGTATTCCGTGTTCCTTATAGGTTTCTTTGTCGAAGAACCCCTTTTCCATCAGTGTCTCCACAATTCCCTGCATCTCTTCTTTCGCAATTTCCCTTCCCACTTTGTTGGTGAAGAGTGTACACTGTTCTTCATTCCATACCATGTAGTATCCGTTTTCCTTGTATATCTTGCACACTAATTTCATGACTGCCGTTTCCGCTTTCATTCCATACCTGGCTTCTATCAGTTCCATAGCCACTTCTTCGAAGAAGCTCACCTGAGTAGGAAAATAAGGTATGCTATTGTATATCATTGCCATAACTTCATTCTTTAATTGTTAATCATTAATTGTCAACTGTCAATTGATCGGTCTCCATTCCAGAAAGTTTTCCAGCTGGAAGCTTCTCCACGCCTGTAGTTCTACATCCCAGTAGATGATGTGCCCTTCTATATGATGTATATCGTATTTCCGACGGAAACATTTTTCGTATGGAAGTAGTGTTGCTTTTACAAACTTGAAGGTTCCGTCCTGTTTGTAGTATGCCACAAGTGCATATCCATACTGCATGTGGCTGATGAGGCTTTCAATTCTGTCGGTCATCCATAGTGCTGCGTCTTCCGTGTAGGCTTTTTCGAGCATGATTCGTATTTTCCATTTCTTTCTGAGTGCTTCATAGATTGAAGCGGGTTTCTTTAGTTTTCTCATTGTGTTTAATTTTAAATTATTAATTCTTAGTTCTTTAGTTGGTGTTTATGTCGGGCATAAAAAAAGAGAAGATATCACTTTGGGGATAAAGCGACATCTTCTCGATTTGCGGGGCTTAATCTTTGCTAAAGCGGGGGCAAAGATATAGTAGATTGTATATAGGGTGTCAATATTTAATTGTTGTCCATTTATTTCTTATCTTTATTCTTGTTTTTACTCTTCTTCTCCATCACTTTTTGTAGATGTTCACCTCTCCAGATTTCTCCCAATTCTATTTCTATTGTCTTGGCTGATAGTGGAGTATTGCTGTCGGAGAGAAAAAGTCCCCATTCAGCACCCTTGTCTGCCAATTCGTGAATGGATATGTTTTCTTTTTTACCGAAAAATCCTTTGTCTCTCCAATTGAGCAGTTCTATCATTCCTTCTTTTCGATATTTGGGAAGTATCCCTTTTACCACTCTACCTTTAGGGCGTCCGGGTTTTCTCTTAATCTCTGATACATTGCCTCTTAAAGGTGAATTTTCTGCCTGTTTCAGGCCTTTTTTTCAAGGCTTTTAGCCATCTCTTTTTGTTTCATAATTTCACTTATTTAACGTAATAATAAAATATATATTAAATGTTTGATTTGAAAAACGGGCAAAGGTAAGCGTTTCTTTTGTTTACAGGCAATAGGTGTGATAGAAAAAGTTTTTTTGCCAATAAGAAATATGAGGGTAATTTGTTGTATAATAGAGTAATACGTTGTATTTATAGGGGTGCCCAAAAAACGTTCGTTTAATGGGCACAAAGATAATGGGTATTTTTTGAATGTGCAAAATGTTTAATAAAAATATTTTTATGCTAGGCTCTTTTTACTGCTATATCGCTGATTATCAGTCTAATTTTTTTGTCGATAAATATGTTTAATATCCTTTCATTTTTGTCCTTTTTGAATTTCTTATTTTTCTCAAATATTGACGCCCATTAAACGAACGATTAAAAAATACTTTTTTGAGTTTAATGTCTTCGTTTCTATCTTATTAAGTTAAAAAACTATTTGTTTCGGTTTGAAAGAGAATATGTCTCGTTCAAACCGCGAAGCGCACCCGGAACTATACTGAAATCCTCAATAGTTTTCTTGCAAGTGATTGAAAATCAGAAATATTGGTTTGCCGCCCGTACTCGTGATAAGCAAGAGTTTGCTGTCCGAAAATCCCTAGATAAGTTTAAGGCAGAAGAGGGTCTGGATCTTGATTACTATCTTCCCACGCGAACTGTGGTATCTCAGCTGAAGTATCGCCGTAAGCGTACTGAGGTTCCTGTTATTCGAAATTTAATCTTTATCTACGCTACTAAGCAAACTGCCTGTGATCTTTCCAATGTTTATGGTGTTCGCCTTTATTATATGAAAGACCTTTTCACTCATTCCATGTTGGTGGTCCCTAATAAACAAATGGAAGACTTTATATTTATTATGGACTTGAATCCCGATGGAGTCAGTTTTGATAGCGAACCCTTTGCTATAGGGAATAAAGTAAAGGTCATCAAAGGGGATTTTAGCGGCATTGAAGGTGAGATTGCCACACAAGCCAATAAAACCTATGTTGTTATTCGTATCAAGGGTGTCTTAGTTGCAAGTATTAAAGTCCCCAAGTCTTATCTGAAGCTAATCAACTAATTATATATTAATCTCCATGAATTCTTTACTTTCTTGTGCTTTTGAGCTTCAACATGTCGCTCATGAGCTGATGTATCTTGGTATGGACGGTGAACCTATCTATTCCGATACTTTTTGTCGGTTGAATAAGGAAGTTCTCGTTAAGTCCAATTCTCTTTTTTCCTCTAAGAGTTCCGATATCGAAGAAGAAGCCAATCTGTGTCTGGCACTTTTGATGGGTTACAATGCTACGATCTACGATTATGGAGATAAAGAGCAGAAGAAGCAATCTGTATTAGACCGCGCTTATAACATTCTGGAACAACTTCCAGCTTCCTTGCTTAAAGTTCGTTTGCTGACTTACTGTTATGGCGAAATTTATGAAGAGGGTTTGCTTCAAGAAGCTCATTCCATTATGGATCAGTGGGACAAAGGGACTTTAACTTCCGAACAAGCGGAAGTTATGGAAGAATTGAAGAATATTGAAGAGAATCAATATCCTTTTGAGATATTACAATGACAAAAATACTTATGCCGTATGGAATCTATGGAACAAAATGATCATTTTATTCCTGATGGAATGAATGATTTTGAACGCAGTGTAAAACGCGTTGGCGATTGTTTGCTGGCTTTTATTGGTCTTATTATTTTTTCGCCTTTATTTTTGATTTGTTATCTTGCAGTAAAGCATGAAGATGGTGGTGCAGCCATATTCAAACAGGAACGTATTGGACGTTTTGGTCGTCCTTTCTACATTTACAAATTCCGTAGTATGAAGTTGGATGCCGAAAAGTATGGTCCGGCACTTTATGCCGGTGGTAAAGATGAACGCTTAACAAAAATCGGTAAATTTCTTCGTGAACACCACTTAGATGAGCTTCCCCAACTTTGGAATGTCTTTCTTGGTGACATGTCTTTTATTGGTCCCCGTCCGGAACGGAAGTTCTATATAGATCAGATCATGGAGCATGATCCTCGTTATCGCTATTTATTTCAGATCCGTCCGGGAGTTACTTCGTATGCTACTTTGTATAATGGGTATACGGATACAATGGAGAAGATGTTACGCCGGTTGCGGTATGATTTGTTTTATTTGGAACGTCGCTCATGGTTCTTTGACTTCAAGATACTGTTTATGACGTTTATGAATATTGTGTTTGGAAAGAAATTTTAATATTGAAAAGTATCAATCAACTTATGAGTAAAAAAGAAGAATTAAAGCAGGAGATTTTAGCTTTAACCAAAGAATATTATGATGAGGTTCATGGACCAAAAAAGTCTTTTGAACCCGGTCAAACTTTTGTAAACTATGGCGGGCGCTATTATGATGAAGCGGAATTAATCAATTTGGTAGACTCTTCTCTGGATTTCTGGCTTACCGCCGGTCCTTGGGCGCATAAATTCGAAAGTCGCTTTGCTAAATGGCTGGGCGTGAAATACTGCTCGCTGACCAATTCCGGTTCTTCCGCCAATTTGCTTGCCTTTTCGGCTTTGACTTCCCCACTGTTAGGGGAGCGCCGCATCAAGCGTGGCGATGAAGTGATAACCGTCGCTTGTGGTTTTCCTACCACTGTTACTCCTTGTATCCAATATGGCGCTATTCCTGTCTTTGTGGATATGACCGTTCCTGAATATAATATTGACGTAACCCAACTGGAAGCTGCCTGTTCTTTTAAGACAAAAGCCGTAATGATTGCCCATTCATTGGGTAATCCCTTTGATCTGGAAGCAGTGAAGGCCTTTTGTGACAAACACAATCTTTGGCTGGTGGAAGATAATTGTGACGCTTTAGGTTCTGTTTATACGATTGACGGTGAAGAAAAGAAGACCGGAACCATCGGAGATATCGGTACAAGCAGTTTCTATCCTCCTCATCACATGACTATGGGCGAGGGTGGAGCCGTCTACACCAATAATCCCCAACTGCATAAAATCATTAATTCCTTCCGCGACTGGGGGCGTGACTGTTGGTGCGTGGGCGGCGTGGACAATACCTGTGGCTGCCGTTTTACCAGGCAGTTCGGTGAACTACCTTTGGGATATGACCATAAGTATGTTTATTCTCATTTTGGTTATAATCTGAAAGTAACCGATATGCAGGCCGCTATAGGCTGTGCCCAGCTTGAAAAGCTGGATGACATCGTTGAGGCACGTCGTAAAAATTTTGCTTACTTGAAACAGGAATTACAAGGGGTAAAAGGCTTGATACTTCCTGAAGCGCAGAAGAATTCCAATCCCAGTTGGTTTGGTTTTCTTATCTCTGTAAAGGAGGATGCCGGCTTCACCCGTAATGAACTGGCACAGCATCTTGAAAGCAGAAAAATTCAGACCCGTAATCTTTTCGCAGGTAATCTGCTGAAACATCCCGCATTTGATGAAATGCGTAAATCGGGTGAAGGCTATCGCATAGCGGGCGATTTGACGGTAACGGATTTTATCATGAACAATACCCTCTGGATCGGTGTCTATCCCGGTATGACGAAAGAAATGCTTGACCACATGATCGCCTCAATCCAGGACTTCGCATCCGCCCGAATTTAACCCCTAACTCTCAATTTTTAACTCTCAACTTCTCAAAATGAAAGCAGTGATTCTGGCCGGTGGCTTTGGTACCCGTTTGAGTGAAGCCACCAATCTTATCCCTAAACCCATGGTAGAGATAGGCGGCAAACCCATTCTTTGGCATATCATGAAAACCTATAGTCATTATGGTATCAATGAGTTTGTCATCTGTTGTGGCTATAAGCAGTATGTCATCAAGGAATACTTCGCGAATTATTTCCGTCATAACAGTGATATGACCGTTGACTTGTCGAACAATACAACGACCATTCTTGACAATCATTCTGAAAACTGGAAAGTCACCATGGTTGATACGGGATTGAACACTCAGACCGGTGGCCGTATCAAGCGTGTCCAGCAGTATATCGGCGATGAACGTTTCCTGCTGACTTATGGTGATGGGGTTTCTGATTTGAACATCGTTGACAGTATCCTTTCCCATGAGAAATCGGGTGCCGCTTTGTCTTTGACGGCTTATAAACCCGGCGGTAAGTTCGGTGCTCTTCAGATTGATTTGGAGACGGATAAGGTTCTTTCTTTTCAGGAGAAGCCGGACGGTGACCGTAACTGGATCAATGCGGGGTATTTTGTTTGCGAGCCGGAGGTTTTCAATTATATTCCCGACCGTGACGATACGGTGATTTTCGAGCGTGGTCCTTTGGAAAGTATTGCCAAAGCCGGAAAGATGCACGCTTACCGTCATGCCGGTTTCTGGAAACCTATGGATACGCTTCGGGATAATGTTGAACTGAATGAGCTGTGGGAGGTGGGACAGGCACCTTGGAAAGTTTGGTTATGATAGCTATATATTTCTAAAAATAGTTGTGCGTTACGAATAAAATGACGTCCTTTGTTACAGAAAACCAGAAAGGAGCAGAATCATGAAAGTGTCCGAACCCTCAGCAGCTTATAATACACCTTATCTTCAAGGCTTGAAGAACAGGTTGATAGCCTCTATTGATGAGACTGATGATGAGAAGAGGTTGCAAGAATGCTTGGAATTGTTGCATGAGAGCACTATGCCTTGTTGCTTTACGGAAGAGGAGTTGGATGAAGAAATCAAACAGTCTGAGGCAAGCGGCGTTGCTACTGATGAAGAAGTAGCTGCCATATTTGCGAAATGGGGACTTTAAAGGTCAAATGGCAGAAGAGAGCACTGGCTGATTTCAAAGAAATAGCTGATTGGTATGCATTTAATATGGGATACACCGCTGAAATGCATTTCGCCAAGGATATTTATGGTGCTGTTAAAACATTATCTCATTCTCCCCAAATAGGGATATTTGATGAGAGACGCAGTACATCTAAAACAAAATATTATAGTTTTTTGTCTCATCCCAAATATAGAATTATTTATCGTTTCACTAAAACGGCTTTATATATAGTAGCTATTCGTGCTACTATGATGAGACGTAGTTAATCATCTTTTCTTTTAATAATTTATTCATGATAGACATTTTTAATGCCTTCTATCATGGGAAGCGTGTGCTTGTCACTGGTCATACCGGTTTCAAGGGAAGCTGGCTTTCCATCTGGTTGCATGAGCTTGGCGCCGAAGTTGCCGGTGTTTCTCAAGAACCTTTCTCCGAGCGTGATAACTTTGTGCTTTCCGGCATTGGTAAGAAAATCAAGGCAGATATCCGTGCCGATATTCGTGACGGTGAACGGATGAAGCAGATATTCAGAGAGTATCAGCCGGAAATCGTATTTCATTTGGCTGCCCAACCTTTAGTACGTTTGAGCTATGAGATACCGGTTGATACGTATCAGACTAACGTGATGGGCACGATTAATATTTTGGAGGCTATCCGGTTGACTGACAGTGTGAAAGTTGGCATTATGATAACTACTGATAAATGCTATGAGAACAAGGAGCAGATATGGGGTTATCGTGAAAATGAGCCTATGGGCGGTTATGATCCTTATTCCAGTAGTAAGGGAGCGGCAGAGATTGCCATTGCTTCCTGGCGGAACAGTTTCTTCAATCCTGCCCGATATGAAAAGCATTGTAAGAGTATCGCCAGTGTAAGGGCGGGCAATGTGATTGGCGGTGGTGACTGGGCGCTCGACCGTATCATACCGGATTGCATCAAGGCGCTGGAGGCGGGAAGAACCATTGATATACGCAGTCCGAAAGCTATCCGTCCATGGCAGCATGTGCTTGAGCCGCTGAGTGGATATATGACGCTTGCACAAAAGATGTGGAATGAGCCGACGAGGTATTGCGAAGGCTGGAACTTCGGCCCCAAAGCAGAAAGTATTTCTACAGTTTGGGAGGTTGCTACGAAAGCCATTGAGAACTATGGTAGCGGAGAATTGAGGGACTTGTCCGATCCTGATGCGTTGCATGAGGCGAGACTGTTGATGTTGGATATCAGTAAGGCGAAATTCCTGTTGGGCTGGGAACCGAGGATGGATATTAACCGGACTGTTGCACTGACGGTGGACTGGTATAAGAGGTACCGGAAAGAGAGGGTATATGATGTTTGTGTGGGACAGATAGAAGAATATCTTTCGAACTAATGAATACTTTATATTTAATTGGCGGTAGCGGCTTTATTGGAAAAAATCTGGTGCGTTGTTTGTCTCCTTTTTATTCCATAACTGTATATGATAAATATATTGACCGAGTTTTTTTCGCATCTTATCCGGATGTGGAAACCCATATATTAGATTTAGTTAGGGAGAAACTTCCTGTTGAAAAGCCTACTCCTGATTACATAATTAACTTGGCCTCCATTGTAACGGCAGAAAGAGACTTGTCATTGTTTGACGGATTAATATCCTCTAATCTGAAGATTCTTTTGAACTTATTTGAGCGCTTTAAGAAAGATGACGGATTGAGATTGTTTATCCAGTTTGGCAGTTCAGAAGAATATGGTTCGGAAGGTTCGCCTTTCAAGGAAGAGAATCGTGAATATCCTAATTCTCCTTATGCATTAGTGAAACAGTTGACAACGAATACGGCAATGATGCTTCACCGTAATTATGGTTTTCCGGCAATGGTGGTACGTCCGGGTAATTTATTTGGTCCCGGTCAAAGCAGGAGTAAGTTTATTCCTTATGTGATAGATCAGTTGAAAAAAGGAGAACCTCTGAATGTATCGCCTTGCGAACAAAAGCGTGACTTTATCTATGTGGATGATTTAGCGGAAGCTATTCATAGACTATTTGATAATTCTGATAAATGTGTAGGCGAGATTGTGAATGTGAGTAGTGGTAATAGTATTTCGTTGAAAGAGATTATTGAATTTTATAAATCAGAATTACATTCAACATCAGAGGTTCATTATGGAGCATTGCCATATAGGGAGAATGAGGCAATGGACTTGCGATGCTCGATAAGTAAATTATATTCAATCACTCGGCCTCAATATTCAGTAAAGCAAGCTTTGAAAAGAAATATTTGAATGGATAAGATTATTATTATGGGTGCAGGAATATCTGGCTTGGGTGCAGGTTATTCGTTGCGTAGAAAAGGTATTTCTGCCATATTGTTGGAGAAGGATTTCACTTATGGTGGTTTATGTGGAAATTTCGAAATAGATGGGTTTCGCTTTGATAGATTTGTACATTTTTCTTTCAGCAACAATGAAAAGGTAAACGAATTGTTTTCATTGTCATCACCTGATATTATCAGCCATATTCCCAATCCTTATAATATTTATAATGGGAAATGGATCAAACATCCTGCACAGAATAATTTATACCCATTATCGGAAGAAGAGAAACGGCGTATTGTAGCTGATTTCAGAAATCGTCCTCAAATATCCGATATCAATAATATCTCTAACTACGAGGAATGGTTGCGGTTACAGTATGGTAACTATTTTGCAGAACACTTTCCGATGGCTTATACTCGTAAATATTGGATGTGTGAAGCGAGAGATCTGGAAATAAAATGGATTGGCTCCCGATTGTATCAACCTTCTATAGAGGAAGTTCTTTTAGGTTGTCAGAGTGCTGATACTCCTGTTGCCTACTATGCAAAGGAAATGCGTTATCCCCAAAAGGGAGGTTTTAAAACTTTCATGAAAGCTTTGGTGAAAGATTTGGATATCAGGTTCCAATCTGAAGTGGTGGAAATATTTCCATTGAGAAAAACAGTTAGGACAAGTGTCGGTGAAGTCTATCAATATGATAAATTAATAAGCAGCCTTCCGCTTCCAGAGGTTTTAAAACTGATAAATGATGTACCTACAGAAGTGAAAAATGCGGGAAATCAGTTAAGATATACTTGTGGTTATCAGGTTTCTGTTGGATTGAAAACAAAAAATATTCCTCCTTATTTGTGGTGGTACATTTATGATGAAGATATTCTTTCAGCTCGCGTTTATTCTCCTTCATTGAAATCTTCGGATAATGTGCCGGAAGGTTGTTCTTCCTTGCAATTGGAGATTTATTGTGAACAGAATAGATATACAAGGGAGGAATTGTTGGAAAAGTCCGTAGATAAACTGATAGCTTTAGATATAATAAAAAAAGATGATATTCTTTTTATAGATGTGCGTTTTGAGAAATATGCGAATGTGATTTTTGATCATAATATTTATAAGTCAAGGGAAATCGTTCGGGATTATTTGGCGTCTATCGGCATAGAGACTATAGGACGTTTTGGCGAGTGGGATTATTTGTGGAGTGATCAGAGTTTGTTGAGTGGTTTCCGGTTATGAAAGATAAATAACTGTAATTATATTTAGGTATGGATGTTAGTGGAGCGTTTGAACAACAAGATAATTTTTTGAAAACCAATTCGGTGGATTCAATACTCATTATGGATGGAGTGAAAAAACAGCCTTGGATAACAATTGCTATTCCTACATATAAGCGGAGTGAAGTGTTGAAGGAGACTTTAAGAAGTGCTTTGAATCAACGATCTTCAGTTGAATACGAAGTTCTTGTAGTAGATAATAACTCAGAACGTTTTTGTGAAACAGAGAGAATGATTACAACTGACTTTGTGAATACAGGGAAATTGAGATATTATAAAAATGTACAGAATATTGGTTTATTTGGTAATTGGAACCGCTGTTTTCAATTAGCATGTGGAAAGTGGGTGGTGCTATTACATGATGATGATTTGATATTTGATGACTTTCTACTTAAAACAGTTTATTATTTGAATAGAATTCCTGATTGTACGATATTAAAACCACAGATGGATAATTGGTTAGATGATGGAAATTCCTATCACAGATCCACTTCTTCTGTTAGTCGCTTTTTATCAAAATATAGCTTTTATTGTGCTTTGGATTATGTCTTTTTAGGAAACTTTGTAGGTTCTCCTACGGGGTGTTTTTTCTTGAAAGATTACATCTTGCAAAAAGGAGGATTTAGCCTTTCAATATACCCAAGTGCCGATACTGGTTTTTTGCTTTCGGCGGCTATAGATAAGAAGGTTGTTTTGTTGCATGAGGTTTTAGGTGTTCGAAGAATTGGACAAAATGAATCGTTGAAACCGGAAACTGAAGCTCGTTTTCTTGAGGCACGATATAGCTTTATATTGTATCTGATTCGATTTTATAATATCGAATGGCTGATAGGAAAGCGTTATATGGCATATTGTATTCAAGAGTATCGTAAGAACCTTTCTGTGTCTTCTGCCGATATAATGAGAAAAGAACTGCCAAGGATTAATGGAATGGAGCAATTTTATTATCGTATACTGATCATTTTGTATAAATTATTTAGGATGTTGAGGACTTTTTTAATCTTTAAAAAAAATCTTAAGAGCGATTTTCTTAGTATATGAATAATATTGCAAAGATTTTATTTAGTTGTTATGAGGACAATTTTGTTTATTATCTTTTCTGTATTACTATATGGCTGCGAACATGGTGGAGATGAAAGGCCTGATGTTATCATTTCGGGAGTTCATTATGATGTTGTTATAGTAGGAGCTGGTATTAGTGGTATAAGTGCTGCTATGCTTTAGTATATTCAACTCCTAATAATATTATTTACAAAGTGATGCATATAGCGGATTTGTTAGCTTAGTGAGAGAAATAGAATCTATTATTCGGTGATGATAATATTATTCAAAATATATAATGGAATTTCAGAGTTTAAGGCAATGAATCATTTGTATAAAGCTTAAGTATGTAGATGTTTTTGTTTATATATATATGGTGAACCTTTTTTACATGATCATGCTGATTTTGCTTTTAATTTTAGTGTTTTAGGAAATCTAGTAAAAGTAACAAATACTAATTTACTTGCAAAAATACAAATTAGACTTTGTGATATATATGTTGTTTTAAGAAGCTGATTAAAAATGAATGTAATGAAAAAGAATAATTTAATTGTAGTTATCGGTGCTGGTGCTGGTGCCATTGGGGTAGCTTATGCTCTTAAAGATCTGAATAAGCAAGTCTTGATAATTGATGAGCAACCCTATATTGGAGGTACTCATGTGAATGCGTGGGTGAATGTACATGCAGCTACACCTGCTCCCCCTTTTCTGGAGAAAGTTGTAGAGGATATAAAGGATAAAATTGTATATCTTGATGCTGGATATCAAAATTTCAAAGATACTTCTAAGTTAAACTACAAAATGTCATTATTGCATGAGAAATTTGTTAATCCTAAATATATAGATCATAATTGGCAGGAGGTTAGTATTGAGTTTAATCCCAAAGATATGCGGGAAAAGTATATGAAAGATCTTACTGCAAGCGGCAATATTTCAATGAAATTCAATACCCGTTTTAAAAGAATTGAAAAAGAATTCGTAGACTCTTCAGGACGTAAATATATACAAAAAATAGTGGTTGAAAATTTGCTCACTAAAACAGAGGAAGTAATTGAAGCTGCTGCTTTTCTTGATTGCAGTGGAGACTCTGTTTTGATTCGTGCAGTTGACGGTAATGAACTGGGAACTGATTATTTCTTAGGTATAGACCGTAAGAATAAATTTGGAAATGGAACAGAACCTAACAATTTGAATGATACGGATATAGAAACGGCTTTAAATTGTCCTACATTAATGTATGGCGTAGATGGCACTCATGAAGATAAGAGCCTTCCGGAGGTAAAATATACGGATAATGGGCTTTTGTATGAAGATACTTATAATAATATTTATATAAATACTATATCTTATTTATGGTTGGAAGGTATCGATGCTTTGAAAAGTAAAGAGTGGACCTATAACTATATGCGTGATGAATTACCAAGGCACTGGAATACTATAAAAAATGGTGGTAATGAAAGATTTGCCAATTGGGAGCTAAAAACAAAGGGGTTTGTAGGTGTAGCTCCTATGTTAGGAGTCAGGGAAACATATAGAACGTTTTGTGAACGTATGCTTACAGAATCCGATTTGTATATACAAATATCAAGCGCTAATATGGCTGAAGGTGATAATTTGGATAAAAAAATAGCTGTGGGCAATCATTCGGTTGACATACATTATGTGACAAAGGATGGTCCGAATAGTGGTGTGCAAAATATAGATACTCGAAAAATAAATGAGGCTTTGCGTCCTTACGGCGTACCTTATGGCTGCATAATACCTAAGGGGCTTTCTAATGTTTTAGTTGCTTCTAGAGGAGCTGGTTTAAGCCATATTGCAGCAGCCTCATTTCGTTTGAATAAAGATATTATGCAGCTAGGCTGGGCGGCTGGTAAAGCGGTTGCTTTATATACAGATGATAAATTTAAGGGAGGAGAAAAGGATTTTAGATTTATAGATGCAGATCTGCTACAAGAAAGAATGGATTTTTATAAATCAGTTGAATTATTGGAATCTATTATGTAATGAGTGAAAAACAGGATTTTGTTAAGCAGCTCTTTAGGGGGACGATTTATACTGCAATAGCAAAATATTTAAGTTTGATAGTTTCATTAATAGTAACAGCTATTCTGTCCCGTATATTATTACCTGCTGATTTTGCGATTGTAGCAATTGCTACGGTTTTTATAGGTTTTATTTCATTAATCACTGGGAATGGGCTTCTTCCAGCTATTGTTCAGAATAAGGATTTGACAAATGCAGATATTGAAAATTTATATTCCTTTACTATATATATAGGGGCAGTGGCATCTATTTTATTTGCTTTATTTTCATTTTGCATTGCTGACTTCTATTCAGAGAATAGGTTGTTAAAGATTTGTCAATTGCTGTCTTTTAATATTTTGTTTTCAGTTTTTAATATAGTGCCTAATGCGTTATTTTTTAGAAATAAGGATTTTAAATTTATAGCAATACGCACAACTATAATCAATACGGTTGTTGGAACTATAGCAATATTTTCTGCGCTAAATGGATTGGGAATATATTCTTTATTAATAAGTCCTATTTTGGGTTCACTTTTTATTTATTTAGTTAGCTATTATTATAAACCCATTGTCTTTAGATGGATTCCTAAATATACTTCATTAAAAAAAGTACTATCTTTCTCTGTTTATCAGATACTTTTTAATGTCTTAAATTATTCTTATAGAAATGTTGATAAGTTGTTGATTGGTAGATATCTGAGCATGGATTTGTTGGGGTATTATGAAAAATCATATCGATTGATGATGTTACCATTAGAGAATATATCAAGCATTATAAATCCAGTATTACATCCAATGCTGGCAGATTATCAGGATAATATAAGATTTATAAAAGAGAGATATATTAATATCATTGATTTTAGTGCTTATATTGGGTTTGTATTATCAGCTGTACTCTTCTTTTGTTCTAAAGAGGTGGTGTATGTCTTATTTGGTCCCCAATGGGCGCCTTCTATACCCGTTTTTAAAGTTCTTGCTCTAAGTATTGGAATTCAGATTATACAGTCTGCTGTAGGTGCCGTGTTTCAGGCCACCAATCAAGTGCGTCCTATGTGTTATGCAGGTTTAATGGTTTTTTTAATCACACTCTTTTTTATAGTATTAGGATTGTTACTAGGGACATTAGTAAAACTTGCTTTATGTATAGTGCTATCCTTTTATCTTGCATTTTTGATATATCATCTTGCTCTTTTTAGGTATGTGTTTAGAGAGCCCATTTTGCATTTTTTTATGAGCTTTTGGCGCCCTTGTATTACAGGACTTATTATTGGAGTAGGGTTATATTGGTTTGATCATTGGTTTTGTATGGAATCTTACTTGCTTGCTTTGTTGTTGAAATTATCTGTAGCTATAGTTATATTGGTGGTACTAGTTTGGTTTAGATTGGTGCATTTCCCTAGTGTGTTGTTGCTAAAAAAAAGAAAATGATAAAAAAGATAATAGTTAACTATTTTGTTGGTCTGCTAAAAATAAGAGTAAAGCCAAGAATTTTACAAATGCCTGTAACCAGTCGTTGTAATTCCCGCTGTAAAACTTGTAATGTTTGGAAAGTTCATGAAAAGATAGATATAGATGTAGACAGGTTGAAAGTGATTCTTAAAGATCCTTTTTTCTCAAAACTGAAAGCTGTTGGTATAAATGGTGGGGAAATTACATTGATGAAAAATATAGATGAACTTGTTTCAACAGTTCTGCAGTTGGGCAGTATAGAATATATTCATTTTATTTCGAACGGATTATTACCGGAGAGACTGTTGAAATCTCTAGCGTATTTTAAAGAAATATGTTCTCGAAAGAATGTGAAAATAGGTTTCACTTTATCTGTTGATGGGATTGATAATGTTCATGAAGATATTAGAGGAATTCCCGGTTCATTTACGAAGATACGTTACTTGCTTGGCGAATTTGTTGCTAATCAATATAAATATTGTGATGATTTTTCTGTAGGATGTACTATTTCTAGATTTAACATTCCATATATTAAAGAGATAGAGTCCTTCTTTGATAGATATAATTTTCATGTAGAGTATCATTTAGCGGTACCTAATAAACGCATCCATACTTTTGATGATTATCAGTATTATGTTCTTAATGATGAGAGAAGCCGTTTGCTGGCAGCTGAGTTTTTCTATAGTAAATATAGAACAACGAAAAAGCTTTCGCAAAAAATGAAATATTTTTCGGTGTACTACTTTCTGAGAAATCATGGGAAAGGAAGATTGTGTCAATGTGACTTCTTATATAGGGATGTTACAATAGATGAATCTTTAAATCTTTCTCTTTGTGCAACAGCGAGTGACTTTGTGGGTAATTTACAGACTTATTCGGCTACATTTTTGTTGGAGCAAGGAAAAATAAAGAAAGAAGCTGCAAATATTCAGCAATATTGCAATACATGTATTCATTATGCAGGGATGTTGACGCTGAAAGGAATTCTGGTCTTTGTTTATGAGTCTATATTCCTCAAGTGGAGTTGGTTTTATAAGTATAAATTTTTAGTGAAATGGTAAAGATAGCGGTAATTGGCTGGTATGGTACAGAGACTATTGGTGATCGTGCTATTTTGGCGGGATTAGTTCGGGTATTTGCATTGACATTTGGCGATTTCAGTATAAGATTAGGTTCTTTGTTTACAGTCTTAACAGAACGAACATTATTAGAGGATATTGATTTCCTATCAAAATGTTCAGGTACGGATTGTCTTTCTATTTCTATATTTGATTCTCTAAAGCCTAAATGTTTGAGAGATAATATTAAAGATGCAGATTTATTGGTGGTGGGAGGAGGCCCTCTTATGGACATAACTGTAATGTATATGTTAGAGTATGCCTTTCAGATAGCTGCAAGGAAAGGAATAAAAACGGCGTTGTTGGGGTGTGGCTGGGGGCCATTAAAAGCAGAGGAGTATATTAAATGTGCGCTGAGGATAGTAAGGCTCTCTCATCTGACTATATTTAGAGATAGATTATCGGAGCAATCATGTCTTTCTTATTGGAAATCAGAAGAAAAGAAGACTAACGCTTTGATTGATCCTGCTTTTTTTGCTGCATCCTATTTTGTTAAAAATATAAATAGAGAACGTACTCAAGGACATATTGCAATAAATTTACGGGATACCGCTTTAGATCAATATGGTGGTGACTCAAGTTTATTAGAAGCAAGGTTTGGTAAGATGCTCAATGATATATCGGATAAAACATCCTTACCTGTCTATCTGATTCCTATGCATACTTTTGTTATAGGAGGAGATGATCGGGTAATTTTAACAAAAATAGCAAATAAGGTAAATAAGGACAATGTTATAGTGTTACAAAATCCTTTAAATCTGAAAGAAACTATGGAGAAGTATTATGATGCTTATTTTTGTGTTGGGATGAGATTTCATTCGGTTGTTCTTCAGACCGTGCTGAATGGGAAAAATTATATATTGGATTATACAGAACCCCAGAAAGGCAAGATTTATGGAATGTTGGATGAATTAAATATTGTTGATGTATATGCTTCGAGGTATACTTCTTTGTTGGATAATCCGGATATTGATAATTTAATTATAGAGTGCCAGCGTTATGAGGCTGACTTTTCATTGTTGAATGATTATCTAAATTCCTATTCTAGACTCCTAAAAACTATATTATAATATTCCAAAATGAAAATTCTGCATATATCAGTATCAGATAAGATTGGTGGAGCAGCTATCGCAGCTTTTCGTTTAAATAGAGCAATGCTGGCAGCTGGCTGGAACTCTAAGTTGTTAGTGCTTTATAAAAGAAGTATTGACGAAGATGTCATTTCTGTAACAAAATATAAAACAAAAGCTTTCTATTATGTAGGTAGGGCGATAAACTATTTACTAAATAAGTATGTGCTAAAACCTATATATATGTATTCATCTGCATTATGGGGAATCAGAGTTTGCCATAGGCAGGAATTACAGGAAGCTGATATTATTTATGTTCACTGGATAAACAATGATTTTCTTAGTATAAAAGAATTGAAGAGGATATTATGTACGAATAAGAAAGTTATTTTCTTTATGCATGATATGTGGACTATTACAGGAGGTTGTCATTATAGTTTTGATTGTGATAAGTATAAAATTAAATGTCAAAATTGTCTATATCTTAGAGGACATGTAGTAGATATGGCTCTATATGTCTTTAAAAAGAAATATAAGCTTTTAACTCCGTGTCAGAATTTATTTTTTGTGACTCCGAGTACTTGGCTAGGTGATTGTGTAAAGCAAAGTGCGTTGTTTGGAAACAAAAAAATAAAGATTATTCCTAATATAATAGATACTCATATTTTTAAGTCGATAGACCAAGGAGTAGCTCGTTCTTTATTAGGATTGCCTATGGAGAAAAAACTTATATTGTTTGGCGCTGATGCCGGTACTGCTAACCCATATAAAGGTTGGTCATACTTAAAAGAGGCATTAATAAAAGTTCAAATGACTAATGTTGAGATTGTGGTATTTGGTAATAAATTACCAAAAGAGGAAGAGAAGGAAATTTCGTATGTAGTACACTCGGTCGGCAGACTTAATGACGAATACTCCTTGTCATTATTGTATAATGCTGTAGATCTTTTTATTACTCCTTCTTTGGCTGATAATTTTCCTAATACGATATTAGAGGCGTTAGCTTGTTCCACACCGGTGGTTGCTTTCAATACAGGTGGAATACCTGACTTGGTTAGACATAAAGTGACAGGGTATTTAGCGGAATATAAAAGTTCAATAAGTTTGGCTCAAGGCATTGAGTGGGTCTTGGCTCATTTGACAGATGATGCATTTATTGATTCAATGAAAGAGTATACGAAGAATTATTTATCAGAAAAAAAAGTTTTAGATAAGCATAAAGTATTTATAGAAGAAATTTTAAGTAGCAATGAGTGATAAACCAGCATTAGTTTCTGTGATAACTGTGGCTTACAATGAGGAGACTACAATAGAGAAAACAATTCTCAGTGTTGTAACGCAAAACTATAGTCCTATTGAATATATTATTATCGATGGTGGCAGTACTGATGGGACTGTTGATATTATACGGAAATATGAAAGCCATATTACTTATTGGATAAGTGAAAAGGATGAAGGAATATATGATGCAATGAATAAAGGCTTAAAATATGCAAGTGGAGAGTGGTCGATTTTCATGAATTCAGGAGATTGGTTTTATGATGAAACAGTTATAGAGAAGGTCTTTTCTGATAAGTATTCATCAGCGGTAGGAGTTATTTATGGGGCTGTTGAATTTCGTTTTGCCAATGAGGAAATAATTCAACAGCCTTATTCTTTACCACATATATTGAAAGGGATGGCATTTTCCCACCAATCGGCTTTTGTCAGGACTTCGTTACTAAAACAATCTCCTTACAATGTACATTTTCGAATTGTAGCAGATTATGAGTTCTTTTTGAGAGAATATAGACTAGGAGTGGGCTTTCAGTATGTTCCGGAGGTTATTGCATCTTTTGATAAATTAACGGGTATTTCAGCATCACCTTCTTATATGAACTATAAAAAGCATTTGAAGGAATTAATTGAGCTTGAGAAGATTTATAATACAGAAACTAATTATGGACTCTTCTATTATCTTTTGTGTTTCCGATTTTTGCTTAAAAAAGCTATTTTGAAAATAATTCCCTCAAAGATATGGTATCGTATTCTGAGAAGAAGAATTAAGCTAAATAAATGATATTTTATATTTTCTTTTTGGTGGTTATTGGAATGCTACTGTATATATATTCCAAGAAAATGCCAATATCTAAAGTTGCCCAGGTAACCTCTTCCATTCTTCTTGTTTTGTTGGTTATTTGTCGTTATGACATTGGATATGATTATCACACGTATTATAGCTTTGTAGAGGACAAAAATGTGGAGTTAATAGAATTCCTTTTTTCTCCGTTTAGTGCTTATCTGGCATATATAGCGGTCTATTTTGATTCTCCTCATCTAATATTTATATTGTTTGGAATTCCTACTTTTGTTTTGATTTTATGTGGTATTAGTAATAATTCAAGAAATTACTCATTATCGGTTTTTATTTTTATCTGTTTGTTTCTGATTAACTTTTTGAGTGTAATCAGACAGGCTTTGGCTGTTGCTTTATGCTTTTATGCATATAGATATATTGTGGAGAGAAAGTTGTTTAAGTATTTATGCTTTGTGGTGATTGCTGCTCTTTTTCATTCTTCGGCTTTGATTGTATTACCTTTCTTCTGGTTGCATAAAATAAAGTTTAGGGTATTATTTGTGTTATCTATAATATTTTTTGTCCTGAAATCTATTCTCTTTAATTTGTTTCTTGAATTGGATTTGTATACTTCTTACTTGTCTGAAGATGGTGTTATTCCTCAAGGTGGAAGTTTTATTTTATACTTCTATATATTATTGTTTGTATTTTGTATACTGATTTGTAGCAGGAATAAACCTGATAATGTGACTTATTTCTTAAAAATCATTTTTTTAGGAATAACTTTTGCTTTGATGTTTGGACCGCATTTGGGAGAAAGGATTTCGCTGTATTTTTATATATATTATGTGTTGCTTATTCCTTCTATTCTTGACTCTGAAAAATATGAATACAGGAAATATTTCACTAAGTTATTCTACTTTTTATTTATATCCTATTTTTTCTTATTGTTGTCTTTTCCATTTATAAAAGGAACGCACTCTTTTTATATTCCATATAAAACAATCTTCTGGAAATAGACTAATTTATTGATTAATCGTAATGAAGTTTTCAATTGTAATTCCGGTATATAATGGAGCGGAATATATTCTTCAATGTTTGGACTCATTGATATGCCAAACCTTTCAAGATTGGGAGGCTATCTGTATAGATGATGGTAGCCTTGATCGTTCATTAGAAATGCTTAATGAATATGCTGAAAGAGATAGCAGGATTACTGTATATTCTCAACTAAATATGGGGGTGGCTAAAGCACGTGATTTGGGAATGCATTATATGAGAGGTGATTATTTCCTTTTTATTGATATTGATGATGTGTTAACACCTCGTGCCTTACAAACTTTGTACGAAAAAATAGTATTTGAAGGTGCTCCTGATATAGTGGTTGGTGGTGTGTGTGTTATTGCTGGAAATAAAATAGTGAAAATGAGGAAAACTACATTTTCACTATTGGATAATATAACTTATTTAAAATCTGTTTTAACAGGCAAAGAGGGGTGGGAATTATGGGGAAAAGCATATAATAGAAGCTTGCTCTTTGCACCTTTAACCTATCCGCAAGGGCTACGTATAGGTGAGGATGCCTCGGTTTTTGTACAATTGGTATCTCGGGCGAAAAAAATTGTTGGTTGTGAGGATGTTATTTATAATTATATCCAGTATGAAGGTTCTGTTTCTCATAAAAAGTCTTTAGAATTGGCTATAGAAACATTAAATGCTGCCCTATTTATAGAAGAGTATTTTAAAGGTAAAAATTATTACCATGAGATTCGGGTAGAGTTAGATACGATGTGGCTTTTATTTTATTCAAATTCTACCCGTAGAGTTTTTTTAAAAAAGAGTCACCCATTAATGAGGTTGCTAAAAGATCATCATTTTAGTGCTTCTGCCTTTAGATTGTTGCCTCTTCACAAGGCTATTTATATTTTGATTATATATTATTTTTTTGCTAAAAAGTAGAAGAATGTTTTCTGTTCTTTTGTCAGTTTATTATAAGGAATCTCCTCTTTTTTTAGGTCAGTGCATAGATAGTCTTCTGTGTCAGACTAAGTTGCCTGGAGAAATCGTTTTGGTGAAGGATGGTCCTTTAACGGAGTTGTTGAATGATGTGATAGATGAGTATTTGAAAATAACTTCTATTATAAAAGTAGTTGAATTGTCTGCTAATCAGGGACTAGGGAATGCGCTAAACGCAGGTATGGAGTTCTGTACTTTTAGCTTGATAGCTCGAATGGATACTGATGATATTGCTAAATCTAATCGTTTTGAGCGCCAGTTAGATATCTTTGAAAAATATTCAGAAATAGATGTCGTTGGGGCCTGGATAGATGAATTTGAAGGTGATGTGTCTCATGTTATATCAACTCGTAAGCTACCGGAATGGCATGATGAGATAGTACATTTTGCAAAATTACGTAATCCAATCAATCATCCGGTTGTGATGTTTAAAAAAGAAGCTGTATTAGCAGCGGGAGGATATCAGCATTTTCCGTTTTTTGAAGATTATTATTTGTGGATCAGAATGTTACTGAATGGAGCTAAGTTTTATAATATTCAGGAAAGCCTTTTGTTTTTTCGTTTTTCATCAGATCTTTTTGAACGGCGAGGTGGCTGGAAATATGCGATGCATGAATTAAGCTTTTTGGGAACATTGAGAAGTATGGGATTTCTTTCTTTGATTGAATATGTGCGAAATGTTTTCGTTCGGTTTTTAGTGAGAATCATTCCTAATAATGTTAGAACAAAGATGTATGTAAAACTCTTTCGAAAAACTAATTAAATAAACAATATAGATAATACTCGTAATTGATGAAAAAAGTTGCTTTATTAACTGGTATTACAGGCCAAGATGGTTCATTCCTTGCTGAATTTTTAATAGAGAAAGGCTATGAAGTTCATGGTATCATTCGCCGTTCTTCCTCTTTTAATACAGGGCGCATTGAACATCTTTATTTAGATGAGTGGGTACGGGACATGAAGAAAGACCGTTTAATAAATCTCCATTATGGAGATATGACGGATAGTAGTTCGCTGATCCGAATTATTCAATTGGTGCAACCGGATGAAATTTATAATCTCGCTGCTCAAAGTCATGTGAAGGTAAGTTTTGATGTACCTGAATATACCGCGGAATCAGATGCAATAGGTACTCTTCGTATGCTTGAAGCGGTACGTATTCTTGGTTTGGAGAGAAAAACAAAGATATATCAGGCTTCCACTTCGGAACTGTTTGGGAAAGTGCAGGAAGTTCCTCAAAAAGAAACAACACCTTTTTATCCTCGTAGTCCTTATGGAGTAGCAAAACAATATGGATTCTGGATTACTAAAAATTACCGCGAAAGTTACGGAATGTTTGCTGTAAATGGAATCTTATTTAATCATGAGAGTGAACGTAGAGGTGAAACATTCGTGACGAGAAAGATAACGCTTGCTGCTGCCCGTATAGCTCAGGGCTTTCAAGATAAGTTATATTTGGGTAACCTGAATTCGCTCCGTGACTGGGGGTATGCAAAGGATTATGTGGAATGTATGTGGTTGATTCTACAGCATGACATTCCAGAGGATTTTGTGATAGCTACTGGTGAGATGCATACGGTTCGTGAGTTCGCAACTTTGGCTTTTAAAGAGGTTGGCATTGAACTACGTTGGGAAGGTGAAGGTGTGAATGAAAAAGGAATTGATGTAAAGACTGGTAAATCATTGGTTGAGGTTGATCCTAAGTATTTTCGTCCTTGTGAAGTTGAACAGTTGTTGGGTGATCCGACAAAAGCGAAAACGTTACTTGGTTGGAATCCGATAAAAACGAGTTTTTCTGAATTAGTAAAGATTATGGTGACACATGATATGCGGTTTGTAAAAAAGCTATATATCAAGAGCCAAATGACAGAATAATAATGGGCTAAATTGATGGATGTAAATTATAAGCTTATTGATACCCAGCGAATCATTGATTATATTACTTCTTTTCCTAAAGGTGTTTCCGTAGAGGAGATCATTCAAAATTCCGGTGCTGAAAAGTTACGGGTATATCCCGCTCTTTTTGAATTGGAACAGAGTGGATTCTTGGAAGTACTGGAGAGGGAAGAGCTTGGAGCACCATTAATCGTACGTAAGAGAATATATTAAAAGAAACGACAGGTAACAGCGGTTATTTTGTTTTAGGCAGCAGCCGGGATTACTCCGTAATAAGGAGTGGTTCCGGTTGTTTTATTTAATTGTGTATCTTGGTTATAATGGTTGTGTAGATAAGTGGTTTATTCATAGCGCTTTATGATAAACTCTGAAATAACCGTCCTGGTTATCCAGTTTTCTTTGGCTATTCCTGAATATATCCTCACCTTTGCATCGTTGGCCAACACAAGAATACGTAAAACGAAGTTGAACTAAAATGTAAAAGGAGGAAGATTATGCCTTTATTGTATTATGCGAGACAATCGCAGTTGAAAACGAAAGATGGGGTTAAGCAGTGGCACCTAACATTGAAGAAAGTAGGAAGAGCTGTAAGTTTGCAACAATTGGGAGAGATGGTAGCTGAGAAGTGCTCGGCAACGCCGGGTGATGTACACAACGTAATCAGGAACTTGATGTCGGTGATGCGGATGCAGCTGCTGAATAGCCGTACGGTTCGTTTGGATGGTTTGGGGACATTTACGGTGATCGCGCGGACACGTGGCAAAGGGGTAGATAAAGAGAAGGATGTAAATCCGAATCAGGTAACATCCCTGCACTTCATGTTTACTCCTGAATATACACGTCCGGCGGCATTGGGAACCACGCGTGCATTGTGGCAAGGTGTGGAATTTGAAAAGTGGACGGGTGGAACTGCTACTGATGGAAATGAAGGTTCCGATGATGGTAACGGAGGAAATGCCGGTGGTGACGGAGGCCTCGATGAGAATCCACTTGGGTAAGTGGAGAATTGAGAGTTGGGGCTGCGCGGTCCATTTATTATTAAAGCACAAAGTAATTAACATGAAAAAAGTGGTTTGGAATAAGATTCTGAAAATTGTAATAGCAGTGGCTTCGGCTATATTAGGAGCTTTGGGAGCTAATGCGATGAATATGCGATAAAAATATCGTGATTATAAAAATGAACGGTGGGAATATGGTTTGAGGGACTATATCTCACCGTTTTTTCTATATCGGGGTACTATATACACTTGCTATTTCGTCAAAATTAACACTAAAACGTAAAAAAACAGCTTGAATTATAGTCTCTTTTTTGATTTAAAATATTGATAGGTAGTTTGTTGCGCAAATTGTAAATCAAAATACTGAATTCGAAATGTATATTGCCTTTTTTCCCCCTATTTTTGAAGAGCAGATAATTGCTATTATTAATTAATACCTTATTTGTTATGTTATTATGGAAACTCAAAAAGAAAGCATTATGGCAGATGTCAAGAAATTAGCACCATTCATCCAGAGGTGGGAGGGTGGCTTCGTAGACGATCCCGACGACTTGGGAGGAGCAACCAACATGGGTGTTACTATAGCAACCTACAAGGTATATCGCAAACGGAAAGGACTTTCCGAACCTACAGTAGACGATTTGAAACATCTATCGAATAATGAGTGGATCGATATCTTGAAGAGCTTGTATTGGGATAAGTGGAAAGCCGATCAGATAAAAAGCCAATCTGTTGCCAATATTTTGGTAGACTGGGTATGGGCTTCAGGAATACAGACGTGGTTGGTGCAACCGTATCAATAACCTCTATTTCGAAGAATAATGATAAGGCGAATTCTTACATATTATGCAGCCTCTCTGGATGAGTACTTGCACCACAAGTTCCAGCAGCCCGAAGGTATAGCGGAAGTGGGATTCATTGGCAGTGGTGCGGGCGAAAAGCCTTGCAAACTGATTGTTTCACTTGTCAACATTGAGCGTGAAACGGCAGGAGGTATCTCGGCAGGCATCAGTCGTAACAGTTCGGACTATATGCGGACGTTTGCGCCGTTATTGCTGAACCTCGACTTGATGCTTGCTGCTGTATATGACGAGAAACGATACGCCGAGTCGCTTTCCGTATTGTACGAATCGTTACTTTTTATTCAGTCGCATCCCTATTTTGAACTGGATGGGCAGAAATATACGGTAGAGATCGTCACACTTTCGGTACAGGACATTAATAATATCTGGACCACGCTGGGCGGACAATATTATCCGTCGGTGATGTGCAAGCTGCGCAGGCTTGCGGTGGATGCGGAGGAAGCCGTCAGTAGTGGTGGTATTGCCCGTGAACCATCGGTCAGCGTAACAAAATAGAAAGGAGAAAAAACAAATGAGCCAATATATAGCCATAGCTGCCATACGTATCGAACACAATTATTACAATCCGCCCGAAAACAGCTTTGTGGGATTAGAGCCGACACCCGAAACCAAAAAGTTGATGAGACAGCGGGGAGTGATGTTGAGACAAAGTCGTGGAAATGAGTGGCAATGGATCATGGCCGATGATGCATCGGGATTTGCAGATAAGGATGTACTGGAGTTATCTATGATTGTGAAGGACCCTTGTTTTCTGCAACAGATAGAGAGTGACGGATATGACCCCGACAGTTTTTACAAATTCAACGCGGAAAACGGATTGGTGGAAGTGAATGCCGACTTTGTATGGAGAAAGGATACGAACGGGCAGAAGTTGAAAAATGAGTTTTGCCGGATTGTTTTGAAACCGGTAGAAACGGCATCGGAGAAGTTGCGAATGCTCTATATGAAAGTAGAGCAATTGGGAAAAGAAGAGATACGGGAAGAAAACAATGTACAATTCGCAGCCATAAAACAAGAAATAAGGCAGTTACAGGAAATCTGTTGTCCGAAATTTACTATCCGATTTTGTTCCTGTGCGTATTATTGGGAGTATCTGTGTGTATTCAAGGATGAGAATGATATGCGGGGAAAGGATCTCAGACTGCGAACTCGCGAAAATGTAGTGGCTTTCGGAGCGCCGGAAAAGTATGAGAAAACAAGCTTGGGAACCAATGTTTGGAGACTTGTTTCTACAGGACGGATCAAAGCGAAGGAGCGGTATGACATGCCGATGCAACTTTATATTGGCAGGATGTTGGAAAGCCGGTTCATTTCACCGCCGCAAATAGGGAAATTCCAGTCGGATTCTCCGCATACCCTAAGAGAAGTATGCTATATTAAAGAACAATAATTATAAATTTTAAAACTGATAATTATGGGAAGCATGAAAACTCCCGGCGTTTATATCATAGAGAAGAACGCCTTTCCGAACTCAGTGGTGGAAGCGCCAACCGCTATTCCGGCTTTTATCGGCTATACCAAGCAGGCCGTGAACGGGAATAATGACCTGAAGAATGTGCCGTGGAAAATTTCATCGATGACGGAGTATATACAGTATTTCGGTGAGGGGCCTGACTTGAAGTTCGAGGTAGATATAAAGGATGGCTCACTCTGTATTGAAGGAAAAAACTGTTATACATTATACTACAACATGCTGCTGTTTTTTGCTAATGGTGGTAGTACCTGCTACATTGTTTCAGTTGGCAGTTATGAGGATGCTTTGAACAAAAATGCTATGCTCACTGGATTGGAAAAGCTGACCCTTGAGCAGGAGATTACGCTGGTGGTCATACCTGAAGCTGTAAATCTGAATAGTAATGAAGAGTTTAGGGATATACAGCAACAGATGCTTTCTCATTGTGGTGACAGAATGAAAAACCGTTTCGCGCTGCTTGATATTTATCCGAAGGCGGATGAAAATACAAAAATAGAAGACCAAGTAACTATCTTTTGTACTAATATAGGTTCCAATTTTTTGTCTTATGGCGCAGCCTATTTCCCTTGGTTGAATACTTCGGTAGTGGGAGATCGGGACTTGACGGGCGATGTGTTTGTATGGACTGATAATATTTATGCTAACCGAAACAAACTCTCCGATATTGATCCTGCTTTTTCCGGTATAGTGACGGCTTTCTGTGAAAGGACAGACGTGTTTGAGCTTGAAAAAGATGCAGTAAAGAAAGTGAATAATCATACTTTTGAATTTGCTGATGTTGTGGCAGGGAATATTGAAAATAAGGAAGGAAAAGTAATTGGTGTAATGACGGTGGATGATATCACTAAAGAGGGGGAAACAGAGGTGATAAGTAAAAGAATAGAGGTTGTTTGGGTTCCTTCCACTGACAATATTGAAAATAAACAAGCCTTCCATCAGGCGTTGTACAACGGTTCATCTGTTTATAAGCAGGCTATAAAAGGTGTGCTGAAAAAATTGAACCAGCTTCCCCCGTCTGCAGCTATGGCAGGAATTTACACTATGGTAGATAATAGTCGCGGTGTATGGAAAGCCCCTGCCAACGTAACGTTGAGCTATGTGGACAGTCTGGTAGAAGACATCGACGACGATCAGCAGGCCGATTTAAATACCCCTGCTCATGGAAAGGCTGTCAATGTGATACGCCTGTTTCGTGGTGATGGTATAAAGGTGTGGGGAGCACGTACACTGGATGGAAATTCCTTGGATTGGAGGTATGTGAATGTACGCCGCACCCTGCTATTCTTGGAAGAATCGATAAAGAATGCTGCCCGCGCTTATGTATTTGAGCCGAATGATGCCGGTACATGGATTAACATGAAGTGCATGATTGAGAATTTCCTGCGTAGTGTGTGGAAACGTGGCGGACTGGCGGGCGCGACTCCTGAAGATGCCTTCGAGGTGCATATAGGCTTGGGCGATACCATGACGGCTGAAGATATATTGGACGGTATCATGCGTATTACAGTTCTCGTGGCTGTTACCCATCCTGCCGAATTCATTGAGATTACATTCCAGCAGCAGGCACAAAAGAGTTGATAACCGATTGTTGAACTTAAATTATAAGAATCATGGGAGAATATAAGACCCCCGGTGTTTACATCAAAGAGAAGAATGCCTTCGGTAATTCCATAGTGGAAGTTGAAACCGCTATTCCGGTCTTTATCGGCCTTACCGGGACAGCCCAGGATGGAACCTCGTCCCTGCTGAACAAGCCGGTGCGGATTTCGTCAATGACGGAGTACAACACGTATTTCGGAGGTGCGCCCACACCTCAGTTCATGCTTTCTTCTGAAGAGATTAAGGATGATGACGAGGATAAATATTTGTTTTGTTTTCCTGATAATGAAAAGAAAATGGCTTTGAAATGCAAAGCGCCGGAACATATTTATACCTTGTTTTATCACATGGTACTGTTTTTCGCCAATGGCGGCGGAACGTGCTATGTAGTTTCATTGGGTGGATATAACGCTGATTTTTATGAGTCGTATTCGGCTAATAAGGACACTGTGTTTGCCAATATCAAAAAAGAACAGGACATCACAATGGTGGTAGTGCCGGAAGCGGTAAACTCAGCCAACTGTATGAATGTTTATACTGATTTGTTAAAGGAACTGGCCGATAAGCAAAAATATTTTGCTTTGCTGGATGTGCCAATGGGAGCGGGTGCTAAGACAGAGGAAATTTCAGACTCGTTTGGAGCAGGCATAGGTACTACAAACCTGCAATATGCGGCAGCTTATTATCCCTGGCTCGAAACTTCGGTATTATCGGACACTGACATTGATGGAAGGGTGCTGGTCTGGACCTATAATGTAGATACCACTTCAATGACCTTTAGTGGCGATTCGAAGGTGGATGAGTATATCAAAAAGTGCTTTACTATGATAAGCACAGAGAAGGATGCTACCGGTAAGGTATTGAAAGCGGGCGATATTCAACAAGTTAAGACGGATCTTCATAATGCCCTGTTGCAGAATTGGCCGCAATACAAATTGCTGGCGAAGAAAGTGAAAGACTATTTGAACCTGTTGCCTCCCTCGGCTGTAATGGCCGGTGTCTATACGATGATAGATAATACACGCGGTGTGTGGAAAGCTCCCGCCAATGTATCCGTTAGCTACGTGAACAAGCCCGCTGTCCCTGTTACAGACAAAGACCAGGAAGTATTGAATATGCCAATGAGCGGAAAGGCTATCAATGCCATCCGCACTTTCCCCGGCGAAGGTATCAAGGTATGGGGTGCCCGTACATTGGATGGCAATTCGCAAGATTGGCGTTATATCAACGTTCGCCGCACGATGATTTTTCTGGAACAATCGGTTAAGAATGCCGCTCGTGCCTATGTATTCGAACCGAACGATGCCAATACATGGATCAACATGAAGTGCATGATTGAGAATTTCCTGCGCAGTGTGTGGAAACGTGGTGGACTTGCGGGTTCAACACCTGAAGAAGCTTACGAAGTGCATGTCGGTCTGGGTGATACCATGACAAATGATGATATACTGGAAGGAACTATGCGCATCACGGTATTGGTAGCTGTTACTCGTCCGGCAGAGTTTATCGAAATCACTTTCCAACAGCAGGCGCAGAAGAGCTGAGAATAATTAAAAATTAACAATTAAAAATTAGAATATTATGGCAGATAATGGATCAGCACAGAGTCAGGACACTAAGATGTGGCCGTTACCGAGTTTTCATTTCAAAGTGACATTGGGAAGTGTGGGTGAAATATCTTTCAGTGAAGTGTCGGGGCTTGAAACCGAATTCGAGGAAATCACCTACCGCGCCGGTGACAGCAATGATTTCACAAAATTGAAGATGCCCGGGCTGAAGAAAGTGAGTGACATCACTTTGAAAAAAGGTATATTCGTTTCTGATTCCCAACTATGGAAATGGATTGGTAATGTGAACATGAATATCATCCAACGCGAAAACGTAACTATCAGTTTGCTGGATGAGTCACATTCAGCCGTAAAAACCTGGTCGTTGACAAATGCCTGGCCGAAGAAGATTACGGTGGAAGGCTTCAAGGCCGATGGTAACTCAGTAGCTATGGAAACATTGATTCTGGCACACGAAGGAATACAGATTAGTGAATGATTTTTATAGATTATGATTGAGAACCTTGCATGGAAATTTCTGCCACCCTATGAGTTTTACTTTCGGGTGTGTTTTATGGAGAGACTTGTCTCACTGTTTTACGCCTCGTTTACGGAAGTCAGCGGTTTAGGGTGGAACTATGAAAAACAGACACAGACGGGAGCGGAGAATACTGCCCAAGAATTGCCTAAAGCAATCAAATATGGCAAAATAACTTTGAAATCACCGCTTGTGCCTTTGGCTGCACCGTTTGAAATCTGGGTGAATGACTGTTGTAACAGTTTGAACATGAAAAATGCCAAAGATCAGATTATTGCCCTGGATATGGTCATTACACTACAAAGTCAGGCCAATGTTCCGGTTGCAGCTTGGCTGTGTTCGCACTGTTATCCGATAGGATGTTCACTCAGTGGATTGGATGCCGCAAGAAGTGGACTTGCAATGGAAACTGTCACTCTGAATTGTAATCGGTTAGAACGTAAACTGTAGAAATTATGCCTGTTGTTATAAAAGAAATGCATATCAGGACGGTTGTAGAAAAACGAATCGTCACGGAGGTGGAAGTTTCGGAAGAGCTTATCCGAAAGATTGAAAATCGCGTAAGGGACAGGTTGGATGCAGAAGATAGCATCCGACCCGGTTCCCGGCAGTGGCAGAGAAAGAAAAATGAGCGTTAGTAATGCATAAAGAAAAAGTGAAATGGGACAGATGACCATCGCAGCCTATACGGACGAGAATTTCAGTAGCGAATATAAATCTGCGCTGGAACTTCCCATCAATCCCGATAAGGTGAAGTTCACGAAAGGGATCCAATATGCGGAGGACAAGCAGTTAGGGAGCTTGAACGGGTCGAACGTATATGCACGTTACCGTCCGGAGACCCTTTACTTTGAGTGCCTGCTCGATATGACCAATGCCTTGGATGATGATCGTGAGAAGAAACCCGTCCACGATGTGGTGAACGATCTGGAACAACGCCTCTATTGCTATAATAGTGAAGGGCATCGTCCATCGTTCGTCAAGGTGCAGTATGGTGACATTCTTTTTTTCGGGCAACTCAAGGCGCTCGAAACGGAATATACTTTGTTCGACTTGGATGGTATACCTCTCCGCGCTGAATTGAAAGTGACACTGACGGGCTATTGCAGCCAGAAGGAAGAAAATAAAAGATTCCCGAAACGTTCGCCCGATGTGTCTCGGATGGTCACGCTGAAGGAAGGGCAAACACTGGCAGCCCTATGTAATGAAGTTTATGGTGACCCGCTCCTTGTGGGCGAAGTTGCCCGATTTAATAACCTGAACGGTTACAGGAACGTACCCAGCGGTACCAAGATCCTGTTGCCGATGTTAAAAAAATAATTAAAATTATGGCTGAATCGCCTTCTGTACACAAAGATCGCGTACTAGCTTGTTCCGTTTATTGTAACGGGAGCAAACTGAAAGATGAGTACGCTTTGGTTTCCGCTATGGTGCATCAGGAACTGAACCGCATTGGCAAAGCAACATTGAAGTTTAATGCCGGAAATATGGACAAGCAGACTTTTGACGAGAGTGATGCTGACCTTTTCAAGCCGGGCAATACTATCCGTCTGGATGCAGGCGATATTGACAAGGAAGATACGCTATTCGATGGTGTGATTATTGGGTTACGCATCATCACCGATAGGGATTTTCGTTCCTATATGTTGGTGGAGTGTCGTGATTATGCCTATTCCGCGACGCAAGGACGTAAGAATCGTATTTTTGAGAAGAAGAAGGACTGTGACATCATTAAGGAAGTATTGTTGGCTTACGGTAGTGTGGAAGTAGACTCCACACCCTATCAGCACCCCACGCTGGTACAGTATTATTGTTCCGATTGGGACTTTGCCCTTTCGCGTGCCGATGCCAACGGCCTGTTCATCTTTACTGACGGTAGTAAGATTAAGGTGAAGAAGCCCGATGTGAGTGCGTCGCCTGTACTGACTGTAACTTATGGTGTCGACTTGACTGCTTTTGACCTTGAACTGTCCGCTGATGACCAGTTTACGCAATATGAAGCGATGTCTTGGGATCCCGCTACACAGAAAGCTGTGAAAGTGTCCGCTAGTTCCTCCTCGCTCAATAAGCAAGGGGACTTGCAGCCAAAGAACATTGCCACAGGCGATAGCTTTTTGTTGCAAACTGATGCTCCTACAGACGAGAAAGCGTTGAAGCAATGGGCGGATGGCATGGCATTGAAAGCTGGATTGGCACGTTATCAAGGATCATGCAGCTTTTACGGTTCCGCCAAGGTGGTGCCCGGTTGCATCATCGAACTGAAAGGCTTGGGCAAACGATTCAACGGCAATCTGTTTGTCGGCTCAGTGACGCATACTATCGAGAACAACGAATGGATGACCGAAGCGGGTGCAGGCGTTTCATCCCTGAACATTACTGATGAAACGGATGTGGTATCGCCTTCCGCTTCCGGTTTTCTGCCCGGTTTGCAGGGACTTCATGCGGCAGTGGTAAGGAAACTGGACGGCGATCCGCTGAAAGAATACCGTATTCAGATAGAATTGCCATGGATGGATGGAAAGAACAAGCTGCTTTGGGCAAGGCTCTCCACTATGTACGCCACAAATGCGTCAGGTAACTTCTTCCTGCCCGAACCGGATGATGAAGTGGTGGTGGGCTTTATGAATGAAGACCCCGGGCATCCCGTCATATTGGGCGGGGTGTATGGTGAAAAGCACAAACCGCCTTATGAATACGAGGCAAAGAATAATACGAAAGCCATCGTTACCCGTGAGAAGATGCGAATAGAATTCAATGAGGAAAAGAAGGTGATAACGATTTCTACTCCCGGAAAAAACACGGTGGAAATCAGCGATGATGACAAGCATATCAAGTTGACCGACCAGAATAAGAACGAAATTGTGATGAACAGTAGCGGTATTTCCCTCTCGTCGGCAAAAGATATCACACTGAAAGCGAAAGGCGCCATCACAATAGAGGCCACTTCAAAAATCAACGCCACCGCCAAGCAGGATGTCAGCCTGGAAGGACTGAACGTGAAAATGGAGGCTAAAGTGAGTGCAACTGTTAAAGGCAACGCCAAGGCGGAACTTTTAGCTTCGGGCCAAACTACTGTTAAAGGTGCAATGGTCATGATAAACTAATGGACAATTAGGAAATGGATTTTTAATTTATAACTTTTAATTTGAAAATTATGCCTCCAGCAGCAAGAATAACTGATATGCACACCTGCCCCATGCAAACCCCGGCGTTTCCCTCGCCGATACCGCATGTGGGCGGACCGATAGTCGGACCAAGTGTGCAGAATGTTTTGATAGGGAAAATACCGGCAGCCGTCGTAGGTGACATGTGCGTCTGCGTGGGACCGCCGGATACAATAATAAAAGGTTCATCCACTGTAATGATAGGTGGCAAACCTGCAGCTCGTATGGGTGACAGCACCGCACATGGTGGCACGATAGCCGCCGGATGTCCAACAGTGATGATAGGAGGATGAAGAGTATGAGCGAAAAGAATAATATATTGGACAATGATGGCTTTCTGGGAAAAGGTTGGAACTTTCCGCCCACGCTGACAGAAAACGGTGTAAAGATGGTGTCTTATGAGGAGGATATCCAGCAAAGCTTGTATGTTCTGTTGAGTACGTCGCCCAACGAACGGGTGAACCGCTATGACTATGGTTGTCCACTCCGTAAGTATGCTTTTGAGGTGATGGATACGGAAATGGTAACGCAGATGCGGAATGACATCACAAGGGCGGTTATGCTTTTTGAACCGCGTATCACGCTGGAGGAAGTTTCTTTTGAAAAAAAGGAGGAGGAAGGGGTGTTACTGGTAACATTGGTATATACCATTGTTAGGACGAACAATCGCAGTAATATGGTTTATCCGTTCTATTTGAATGAAGGAACAAATGTATAATATCTAATGATATGAATGTTGGATTTTTGAGAGTTGATATACTTGTAATTAATTGATATTGAAAAGAGTTACACTGTTGTGCTACTAAATTTTACTTCTTATGAAAGCATATAAAAAGCATCAATCTATATCAAGAATAATTGAGCCAAAATCCTCTTTAGGTCACCAAGGTTCTATATCTAACATATTGCATCAATATCAAAAAAAAGCCTTCCCTGTTAATACTCAAACGATTCAAAGAGTAGTTAAAGTTGTAACCAGAGTAGGAGATACGCCACATGATATGACTGTGCAAGAAACCATCTCATGGCTAACTGGATATTTTACTATAGTAAACACCACTCAACTTGCAGGTTTTCTCAGTTCTTACGATAAAATTTATGCTATTAATGATAATCTTTCTAAAGAATGTTTCAAAAATGACTATATTTCTTTTATACATAATAATAAAAGTTATATTAAGACAGGTGAGGATTTGATTTATGGTAGGAGAACTATCACTCTTGAAGATTCAGATGGAGGGAGTTTCGATTTACAATTTAAAAAAGCGATAGGTTTTATTCGAGAAGCAGAAAAATTATCAGAACAAATAGCAAGACTTTTAATTTATACTAAAGAGGCTATTAAGTATGATCTTAATCAAAGGAATGCTACTTACACAGACATCACTCCGTTAATCACAGATTATTCGCGAAAGAGATTTACAGGAGAATTAGGACATTTGCTGGCAGAAAAGGCGATGGTTTGCAGAGAAAAAGCAGCTTTCGGACAAATACTTTTATCTGAATTGGGAATTGATACAATTGCTGTTTATGGCAGCAATTCAACTGAAGCCCATGCTTGGTTGAGAATGCCAGATTCTGGAATAGAAATAGATCCGACATGGGGTACATGCGGACCACATCCTCAGTATCCCAAAACTGAAAATGCAAGAGGAAGAGGGGCTATAACTGTGGCTAAATATCAGATAGATACAATAGAAATTGCGAGAGCTATTAGTGAAACTCAATCAATCTTAGCAGATCAAACAAAAATAAATGATATAAGAGTTGCACTTCAGGGATACTTAACAAATCCAGGACTTCCTAACTTGACACAGTCAAAAGCAGAAGACTTGGCAAGAAGAGTTATAGTTCCGAGAATTCCGGCAAGAAGAGTTATAGTTCCGAGAGTTCCGGCAAGAAGAGTTATGATTCCGAGAGTTCCGGTAAGAAGAGTTGTGGCTCCGAAATTTTGATAATAGAAGCTGACGTCTGAAACTTTTAGCAGGCAGGGCAGATTTAAAATATTGAGATATAAATAATGATATAAAGAGAAGTGACAATGAACAGTAGGCACAGAGGCACACTCCGCACAGACTTTGAGACAGACCTCGCACGGCTGGACGAGTTTCATGTAATGGAGAGTGAGGGGCAACGGCTAATGTACAAGTTGATATGTGACTGTGATGGCAACACTTACCGCAGTGCGGATGAGGGGGGGAGAACGTTATGCCCCATGTTGGAGGATCACGTGCTGACCGTATTCACCGATATTGCCCGCAAGAAACTGTCGGACTACGGTAACAACTTTGCCAATGTTCAAGGTACAGCAATGCAGGCTGCCTATGTCCAGAAATTACGACAGGACATCAATCGGTGGATAGCTCGGTTGGATAACTACTTATATAGTATCTGGCGGACAGGGAACAACAACAATCTAGCCGCTGAAACCGCCCGCTGGTTGAAGGATCGTCTGGAACAGTCATTGTCTGCCGATGAACTAGATGGAAACAATAACTATTACCGGATGCTTCGCACCGTGACCGCTATTCAGGAGAATGTCGATTACTATCTGAATCAAATAAAGGACAGTGGCGATATGAATCCGGCACTGTCCCTGCTCATTGTCTATCTGAAAAACTATGGCAGCATTGCTGAGGCTTTCAACCGCCGCCTTGCTACGTTGCCTGAACTCTATCGTAAGGACATCCTGCATGCCGTACCACAGGATGCGGTACAAGACAACGTCTATGTCATTATCACACCCACAGAAGGTATCGGAGGTTTTACCTTGCCTAAGGATGAGCCATTCCCCGCCGGGCAAAATACCACAGGAGAAGAACTTATTTATCGGACTGAAAAAAAAGAATATATCAGCCCCATGCAGTGTGTGGAAGCGGATGCACTGTACGGTTTTTCCAATCCTTCTTGTGGAGGAGCTTTGGAACTCTATAAACAAACTATACAACTCCAAGATACAATCGATGCTCAAACCTTGTTCGCACATGGTGAAGAATTACGCATAGGCTGGCAAGTGGAGTCCCCTATGTTTGTGTTGAACGAAGGCGAACGGAATATCAGTATCTATTTCCATCTTACAGCCGATAGTTCTATACCCAACAATACAAAAGGTTTTGTCCTACAACTGAGCGGAGCGGAAGGCTGGATGGAGCAAACTAGCGAGTGCTATATCGAATCCGGCCAGTTATGTTTCAGCTTCAGCTTGCCATACAATGTAGTTGCTCCTGCATCCTGTATGGAAGAAGTACATGGCACAACAACAGAATATCCTGTCATCCGTATCTTGACAGATAATGCGAACTGTCCTTACAAGTGGGCACAACAACTCATTTTCGATAGCGTGGAAATAAAGACGGAAGTGAACGGTATTCGCAACTTCAGCTTCTATAATGATCAGGGTGAAGTAGACACTACGCAGCCCTTCCATCCCTTCGGTATACAGGCAGAGTGTGGCGTCTGTTTTCTCTTCGGTAACGAAGAAATGAGTCTGAAAAACTTGCAGGAAGTCCGTTTGAAAGGCATATGGAAGAAATTGCCCGAAACTGAAGAAGGATTCAACAAGATGTATAAGGAATACGGAACAGATGCGAACGCATTCAAAGTTTCCACCGAATATCAGAAAGGTGGCAGGTGGAAAAAATGCGGTGATGAGCAAAAGCTATTTAGCTTTAATGAAAACGGAGATCTGAATTCTGTCGAGATAGTATTTAGCTTTACGGTGCAGCCACAATCCATTTCCAACGATGAAACTGCCGTTCCTTACGAATACAGTCGTGACAAAGACGGTTTCTTCCGTATCACCTTGGAGTCCCCTTCCATCGGCTTTGGCACAAAAGCCTACCGCACCTTGTTTTCTGAAACGATGGTACACAACAGTGGTTGTAAGGAAAAGAAACGTAAAGACTTACCTTCCGAACCGGTTATCCCTGTGATGGCGGATGTAGAACTTTCTTATATCGCTACGGAAGAGACGACTTTAAGTGATATGGAACGTTCGTTCATTCGATTAAGTCGTATTACGGCACTATCCCGGCAGGAACCATTCCCCATTACTAAAGGAGAGAAGCAACCGTTTCTGCCTTCTGTCCCGGCTGAAAATCTGTTGTATTTCGGTTTACTTCATGCACTAGGAGAGCAGAACCTGCGGTTGTACTTCGATATGGTATTGCCTCAGGAAAAGATCCCATTCTATGACCCGCAACCGGGTAGGCAGGTAACTTTGGCATGGGAATATTGGAACGGAAACGAATGGCATCCCATTACCATAGAATCCGTCTTTGCCGAAGAAACGTTAGGACTGACGCAAAGCGGATTTATAGAAATCAAGCTGCCGGAGAAAATAAGCAGTAGCCATATGGATAAACAAGGTAGGGCATGGATACGTGCCGCCGTGACAGGCGATTTGTCTTCCTGCCTTGCTGTACGAGGTATCCGGACAAATTGTATTCGTCTCATTTCCCAAAATGGAGATGGTACTCCGTTGCCTGCCGGAACAATACAAGGTATAAAGGAACCGGATGAACGGATTGAAAGTGTCACCCAGCCATTGAGTGGCTTCGGAGGCAAGCCTGCCGAAACAGCAACTAGGGTGGCTGTGCGACAAACTTCACGCATCAGTAACCGTCACCGTGCCCTCATGATAAAGGACTACGAGCATCTTGTACTGGAATTTTTTCCCGAAGTGGATAAGATACAGTGCATTCCCATCCCGCAGAATAAAGGAGCATCGAAAATATGCCTAGTGGTATTCAGCCGTGCGGAAGACAGCCGTTATTTCCTCTCTCCGGCATGGAAACTGGCGGAAATACAGCAGCTTGTCCGGCAATATGCATCTCCGTTTGCTTCTTTGCGTGTAATTAATCCCGTTTACGAACGTGTGAATGTTCACTGCAAAGCAATCCTGTGGGACAGCGTGCCGGATAAAGGCAAGGCAGTCCGGCAACTTGTTGTTTTGGCACAGAACTATATCGCACCGTGGTATCGGAAAGAAGAAATTCCAATGCTTAGGCAACGTTACTCCTACAAGGAACTTCATGCCCGAATGGTGAATCATGAGGATCTGATGCGGCTGGTCACGTTGGAAGTGAACGGTAAGAGTTTGTCGCGTATAGATGTCGATACCGTGGACTTCACTTTCGAAGGCAAGCACCCTTGGAGTGTATTGCTTCCGGTAATAAAAATAGAACTTCTTTCTCCCTACGACGGCATAGAGAAAGCTGAAATCGGGAGTAACTTCATAATAGGATAGTGGTTTATGGAAAAGAATAATAACAGGCGGAACCGAAGTGTGCTGAAAAGCTATTTTCAGAAAGGTGCTATACCCACAGAACAACAGTTTGCTGAACTGATAGATTCCGTGTCGAACATTGTGGAGGATGGGCAGGTGATGAGAACCCCCAGTGGATGGGCGTTTTTCCCTGGACAAGCCGGTCACTTGGATATCGGGCTTTACACGGAAGAACCTCTCACAGAAGTGGATATACCCGCATGGACTCTCGCTGTCACACCCGAAAAGAAGCTGACTGTAAGGAATGCGAAGGGAGAAGCGGTGATGGAAGCGTTGCAAGACAAATCGATAGTATTGTATGGTAGTCTGAAGGTGGAAGACGAAATTACCGCAACGGCTTACCAGACGGCAGGCGGAGGGGGAATCACCCCCAGCGGTGAAGGCTATCTGACTATCCCTGCCGACAAACAGTGGCATGATTTGCCAATCGATGTGTCGCGCGAAGGTTTCGGTTGCCGTGTATACTCTGTATATGCCTCTTTTCGTGAACAGGGTACGGGGCTTTGCCAACTGACACGTGCTACCGCGCTTTGGCTTAACTTTATGCAACAGCGAATTGAATCACCCCAGAAGCACTGGTGGGGATGGACGGGCAGCGTCCGCTTCCGTTGGCAGATGCGGGAAAAGAATATATACCTGCAAATACGTACCAAAAAGCAACTCCCATCCGGTGAGATACATTGCCGAGTGGTGGAAATGTATAAAGGATAAGCTGATGGGAAAAGGTAATAATGGACCCTATATCAGGCAGTTGGCGGAAAACGAAAATCTGTACTCATACCTGCAAAGGCAGACACTTGAAGAAGTGCACCGCCTCTCAGGAAAGGTATGGACGGATTTCAACGCTCATGATCCCGGGGTGACCCTGGTGGATATCGCCAACTATGCGTTGACAGAAATGGACTACAAGCTCGGTTTCGGTACGATGGATTACCTGACCGGGGAAGATGGAATCTTCGAACCTGGACGTTTCGGACTCTTTCCACCCGAAAAGGTGTATACCACTGCCCCTGTTACACCGGAGGATTATCGAAGACTGTTCTTCGCCCGCATTCCGGAACTGGAAAACGTATGGGTGGAATGTAATGCGGCAACCGGCGGCTACACTGTCAAGATTGCTCTTCCTCCCTTTGAAGAAGAGGATAACGGGAAAACGGTGGTAAAGCAGGTTGCGAAGATTTACAACAGCCACCGTAACCTGTGCGAATATCTCGACAAGGTAATCATCGTGAGGTCTGCAGAACTGGAATTTCATGCAGAATTTGAGATAGAGCCGGGCAAAGATGCGTCTATTGTGTTGGCTAGGCTCTACGGAACCATCTTGCATTATCTTTCCGGCGGAGTGTATATCTGTGCGCCGGAAGAGCTGGAAACCTCCGGCTTGTCACCCGAAGAGTGGTTGGAGGGGGCGGAAGGCATTGTGCGTGTGGTAATTCCTATGCAAAAGAATACCGAATATGAGTTATATAAGAAACTTTGTCAGGTGGAAGGCATCCGGTCGTTCAGTACTTGTTACCTGATGAAGGATGGAAAGCCACAGACCGATTTCTCCGAAGGGTTCAGCTTGAAAATTCCATGTATGGAGAAAGAACTGAAAGTACGTATCCGTCAGGGGCGCTCTGTTATGGGAGTCGATATGGAAAAGTTCACAAGATATCTGAAAACCTTTTATTATGCTCAGAAGCGTATCAGCACGAATGAAAGCGACGTAAAAGGAATTGGTTGGGGAAATATGGTAGGAACGTACCGCAACATTTTCACCTATTCCCCCATAGCCGGAGAGTTCCCCGCATGTTACCGTCTCTCACTCGGACAGGAAACTCATGCTTCCTTTGAGGCATACTTGAAACTGTATGATCGGACAATACAACAAGGATTGGAGGAAGTGAAAGAACTTCCGAACGTGCTTTCCATTGAAGAGAAAGACATGGGGCGTCATTCTTCCTTTCGGAATATCTATGCACTGAAAAGTCGTTATCTGGATTTTCTTGATCACCTGTACGGAGTAGAGAGCCAGCCCGAATGGTTGGAAGAGTCAAACTGTTATGGTGAAATGGAGAGTGAGACGATTGGACGGCGAATGTCATTCTTGCGTCATGTTGCCTATCTGATAAAAAATAGAGCAAAGGCGCGGGATATTACGATGTCGGAGGGAGAGCATAACGCTCCCATAGTGAAGGAGTGGTTTTGCAGGTTGTTGGGCATTAACGGGAACGAGGAACATACCGTGGGCAATGTTCTTCCCGGGCATAATCTACAACTGATAGAGAAGAAACCCGACCGTCCCCTGGCGGACCGACTGGATGCTCTGCTTATTGATGAACGTATGCTGGAACCGGAGCACGTGACGGCCGTAACTTATGAGCAACTGGCAATGGATGAGGAAGGAAAGCGTAAAGAATATAGTCAGTTAAGAGCGGAACTGCCGATATTCAACCGGAATAGGATAAGCGGCGACTTATTCCGCCACGGCATTTCTCTTGGTAACTACCGGATTGTAGAAGCTAAAAAGGGTGAGTATCTGTTGGTGGTCCACAATAAGGAGAAAGGCGGATGGACCAATCTTGGACGTACCGATAACAAAAAGAGATTGAATACGCTGGCGAACATCCTGCGGAGATATTTACTGGAATTGAACCGGGAGTGTGAAACGGTTTACGTATTGGAACCGGTATTGGTGAGAAAAACGGAACCTTTCCGGCTACTGATTGTGCTTCCTATGTGGACGCTTCGTTTCCACTCGCCGCGCTTCAGGGAGATGTGCAGGGAATTATTGCGCTCTATTATTCCCGCCCACCTGGCAGGCCGGATATACTGGATGGATGAGATAAGTATGCAAGGTTTTGAACATTGTTACAAATTATTAATGAGGGCTTTGACCAACAATGACTTGGCGGATTACAGCGCCCAATTGCTGGAAGTCATATACGAGTTGCTGGGCAAAGCCGTGGAAATACAGATATTAGATGATACGAATTGAACATATATCGTTTGAGTTCGCTGCTGCGGACGAACGGTTCGTACACGACTTGTATGCGGACTGGGATGGCTTTTGCCGTAACTATTTTGAAAAAACGGTGGATGAATGCCTTTCTCCTTTGGATAAAGACAAGGTGTTGCATGAAATAGAACTGTTGGAATTGGATTTGGGGAGTATCCCCGAGGAAAACTTCTACCGTGAGTTTCCCCGGCGCCTCAAAGCGGAACTGCTGAAAGTGTTGCCTTCATGGAGCATACCGACGGAGAGCGAACGGAAAAAGACGGATGCTTCACGCCTGGAAAATCTACTGTTCTATCTGGAACATGGTTATCAGAAGGTGGAATGGGACAATAGTGCTTTTAACCTGACGGAAGAATTGGATTGGGCCGTTTTGCAACAGGCGCTTCATGCAGAGGGTGTAGTATCTCTCTGTATGAGAAAAGATCACGCTTTGTGTCGTTTGCTATGGCAGACAAACGATGACAATACTCTGATCCGACTCTATACCGACTTACTTTCCATGTCATCGTTTGGCTTGTACGAGAAACGTCGTTTCCTTGCAATACTTCTGGAGATGAAACCCGGTATACCCGTGCGTTTCATTCACGAGGATAATGATGACAACAGGCTGCAAAATATGGCGGAACTACTCGATACGCTGTCTGTCCGTCGGATAATGGAAACAGAAACGGAAGAACATGCCGAAGTCGATCTGCCCCCATACTGGCATTATTTGTATGAATGGCTTATCAATTATTATCCCTTTAACGGGATTGCTATCTTTGGGGGTAAAGGAGATTTTATCCGCCATCTGCACCATCGGTTGCTCACATTCATCCGTAAGCGAAACTACTCTTTCTACCTCTCCAAAATGGAACTGACAGTCAACTTCCTGCTTGAGGTTTTCGGGCCTGATTATTATAGGGATGTATTAAATGCTATCTATGAGCTCCAACCGCACTATGCAGACGGTTCACCTGTGTATGACGGATATTTAAACCGGGAATTGTATCGTATCTTTTTACAACTTTCTCTACTTCGTCTGCCGATGGCGGGAGAAAGTCCGAAAGAGAATCTGGATTCCGGGTGGAAGCAAACGGCATATCCTACAGATATGGAAATGGTGGCAGAATATCTAAATGATACGCAGAAAAATATGGCGGACAAACGAAGCTTATTTAGGCTACTGATAAAGGAAAAGCCGGAAATACTGATGGATTGGTTACAATCGGAGGCTGCCAAAGACAACGCTCTACTTAGTGTTATAGCTAATATGGTTGATACTGATCTTCTCAATCGTCTGCTTTCTTCCGTTTCTTTCATGGCGATGGAAGTGGTTGACCAGGTAAGAACCTATCTACTGAACCATATATCGAAAACAGAATGTCTAAAAGGGATTTCTGAAACTCAGTTTAACTTTATTTTTTGCAAAGTAGTGTTGCTTTGGATAGAAAAGGAACACTGCGGTCTTTCGGAGTCGGAACGTATCGAACAACTTCTACATCAGTTCTATCAGGAGTTTTCAAGTGGTAGTAATGAGTCTTCTATCAAAATATTATCTGAAAAATTGTACTTGTCGGAAGATGTTTGGAAGCAAGATGCAGGAAATGGTAAAATACGTGTCGACATTCTGAAACTTCGACAGATATTAGCAGACAAGAGTATACCGGAACTTGTAAAACGTAGAATCACGGCATTGTTCTTGGAACAATCCATAGAAAATGAAGAGAATGCCATATGGCTGTTACACGAGCATGAAGTATTGGAGTATACACTTACTTTAATAAGTCAGCCGGTTTTAGAAGAAATTATCAGGCGGTCGGTTGTGCGGATGAACGGTATATCTCATATTGCGGAATTGTTATCCCTGTTTGATTGGCTGGTAACTAACGAACAGGCCCTCTCAGCATATTTGAAGGATAGGACATTCGGACTGAAGGTACAGATGATTTTATGGCTGGCAAAAGTTTCCCAATCGTCAATGAAGATGGAGGGCACTGCGAGAGAAATTCTTTATTTACTTCTTATGACATTGTTTGGCAAGGAAAATATACCGATTGTCATTAAACTGGTATTTCAAGGAAGCATTAGGGAGACAGAAACCAGGAATGAGGAATATGATGATATGGAAGCAGTACTGGACCTGCTGATGACTATCGAGGCAGGTAACGGGAATCCTGCAAAAGTAAGGTTTGAGGAATGGGTACGGCAAACCCAAAAAGACTCCGACATCCTTCCCATACTGTTGGAAAACCGCTGGAACGCTGGAAATGGCTTTACCGATTGGCTGGAAGACGCTACCATCTTTACAGATGATAAGCGTGAGTTGTTACAGAGAATGGTTGTCGAAAAAGTACATGAATGGGTGGGGCTACTACGTAGGCAACCCGAAGAAAGCAAGGCTGTAATATTTGTTGCAACCTATTTGTCAGCGCCTCTTCTTCTGCAAAGCGTGGCACAAGCGGACTTCCGTCAAGCAGCGGTATTGTCGGAAACGATTGAATGGCTGCAATGCAAAGCTGATGGGATTCCATTCCTTACCGGAAATGACAGGCTTTTTTCAACGGCTCTTTCAGAAGCATTGCTGTTCTTTATGCAAGATAGAGATACATTAGGTGGAAGATCCTTAACGGAAAAAGAGGTGGTAAAAAAGTTCCTGGCTCATTTGTATTTTGTCTATACCGGGAAGACTGATTTCCAAAGCGATGCGGAATGGACGAATTTATCGGTCAATCTGGCTGTTGACTTGGAAATGGAGGCATGGCAAGATGTACGGGAGGCCGAGTTTGCTGATGTATTGTTACAAAAGAATATAAGCAATACCATATTCAGTCATCATATTGTTTCCGTTCTGGAAAAGTATCCGGAGAAATTTTTGGCATGGCTGGAGAAGGATGCTGATCTGGTTTTGATAAAACGGATTGTCGATGTATCGGATATAACCATACTGGAACAATTGAGTCTGTTTTTGTCTGCCGTTGCAGGATTTGAATATCCTGATGATTTCAGGCAGTTGACAAGCTGGCTCAGCCGATTCGCTAATGATCGGGTATTTGCTTCAGATATAACCAGAATATTGCTGTTATGGGTAAGGGAAACAAATTGGAAAAAACAAACGCCGGAACAAATGGAAGATTATTTCATTTCCCGCCTGTTCGGTAAAAACGTAGCCCGATTACCGATAGAGTGGATTGCAGATGATACTTTGCCGGAAAGTGTACGAAAAAGAATGCTCTACAACCATATCTTCTTCCGACCGAAAGAACTGTTGGCCTACATTCGTCAGTCTGTGGTACGGAATACATTGCATACAGATAAATGGTTGGAATGGATGAATACCGGAGAATGGCTGCGGCTGGTTGCAAGTCTGTCTCTTTCGCAAGCAGAACTGTTGCAGCAAGTTATGGATTACATATCGACAAATTATCCGTCTCAAAAGGAACATTTAGAGACTGCTCTGGTAACCTATATCATTGAAAATCCTTCGGAAGAATGGGCGTACAATAGCAGGGAAGAGAATATTCGCTCATTTGTGAAATCACTTCCTATCCTGCAAGAAAAAACAGAAAATGAACTTAAAGACATAGTGAATATGATAAGTGAAAAATTAATGCCGGAAGAGGACAAGAATTGGTTAACCGGCGAACCGGTGTCTGATTCTAAAATATTCTTTGTTAATAATGCAGGTCTCTGTCTGCTGTCTGCGTGGTTTCTCCGATTGCTGAGTATGCTCGATTATCTGAACGAGGCAAGGAAGGATATCAAAGATACGAAATCAAGAATTCGTGCCATGTTCTTGTTACAATACCTCACTTGTCAAGAAGAAAAGGAATACCGGGAAACAGAATTGGTGTTCAATCGTCTGCTTGTTGGGTTGCCGATGCATATCCCGTTGCCAAAACGGCTGGAACTGACTGCCGAGGAAAAACAAATCGCTGATAGCTTACTGTCGGCAGTAAAAGCGCATTGGTCCAAGATGAACGGAACGTCGCTGAAAGGATTTCTGCAAAGCTTTGTTACCCGTACAGGTCGCTTGGAGGAACAGGACGAAAAATGGCTACTTACCGTGGACGACAAGACGCATGACATTCTACTCGATTCCGTTCCCTGGGGATTCCGGCAAATACGTTTACCGTGGCTGAAGAAATACATACAAGTAAAATGGCACGATAAGCAGGAATTCTGATATTAAATATTAAATAAAGAAATCGTATGGAAGCAGAGAAAGTACATCAGGAAAAAGTAGCACGTACCATACAGCAAAAGCAGGATGGTGGCGGTGCATTACAATTTGTTGATAACCGTATGGTGAACACACTTTTGCAACGTGTTGGCTTAGAGGATGAAGAAGGATTTCAGATGAAAACTGCCCAGTTACAGTCTGACGAGGAAGAAGATACCTTGCAGGGTAAATTTGAACCTACTGTTCAGCGTGTGGAAGATGATGCAGAGGGCGTGCAAATGAAATCGGATACTGTATGCCAACAGAAACCGAATAATACCGGTTTGCCTGATAATCTGAAAGCTGGGGTCGAAAGTCTTTCGGGGTTTTCAATGGATGATGTAAAAGTACATTATAATTCTTCACAGCCTGCCACTGTCCAGGCACTAGCTTATACGCAAGGAACGGACATCCATGTGGCACCCGGCCAAGAGATGCATCTGCCCCATGAGGCATGGCATGTAGCCCAACAGCTGGCAGGACGTGTTGAACCTACTACGGAAGTGGGTGGTATGCCGGTCAACGATAATATAGATTTAGAACATGAGGCGGACGTAATGGGTGCCAGAGCGAATAGCTTGTAAAAGAATAGTCTATGAATGAATTTATCGGATGGTTCAATCAAGTTTTGACTATTTCTATCCAGCTTTATTTCCAACAGGAGTGTGAATACTCCTCGCTGGAAGAAGTAAAACCACCTGTAAACGGATGGTTGGAAAAGGTGACTGGCGTTCCCGACTTGACATTTGACGAACGGATGGTGGTCATGTTGGCATTGATGCCGCATGTCTGTCCGCAGATACTGGACATCTTTTTTGTACAAAACAAGAACTTCGACCGGCAATATACGGAATTCGGTGGTTGGAAAGGCTTGTCACATGGAGGTTTTCTGCCAACTGGTGAGACTGCCTCTTTTATCCTTGCCGGAGAAGATACGGAAAAACGGAAAGGGGTGATCCGGTTCTTCCAGAAGGATCACTGGTTCTACACAAAGAATATCCTCCGTCTGGAAGGCGCCGGAGAAGGTGAACCCTTTCTCAGTGGGCAATTGCGCGTATCGGAAGAATTCTTAAGCCGTGTCTTGCTGGACAAGGAATATAAACCTGATTATAACATCGGCTTTCCTGCCAAACGCATTACCACGCAGTTGGAATGGGAAGATATGGTACTGGACTATCAGGTAGCTACCGAATTGGAAGAAATCAATGTATGGATTTCCTCCGGTAAGACTGTCATGGAGGATTGGGGACTGTCCCGTATTCTGAAAGCTGGATACCGTTCGCTGTTTTATGGACCTCCGGGTACGGGAAAAACATTGGCTGCGACTCTTTTGGGCAAGAAGAATGAGATGGACGTGTACCGGATAGACTTGTCCATGATTGTATCCAAGTATATCGGCGAAACGGAAAAGAACTTGGCAAAGGTATTCGACCTTGCCGAGAACCGGAACTGGATTCTGTTTTTTGATGAAGCGGATGCTTTGTTTGGCAAACGTACATCCACCAATACATCCAATGACCGACATGCTAACCAGGAAGTGGCTTACCTGTTGCAACGGATTGAAGATTTTCCCGGCATGGTCATTCTGGCGACAAACCTACGCTCGAACATAGACGAGGCATTCTCCCGCCGTTTCCAGTCGGTAGTTTATTTTCCGATGCCGACGGAGGAACAACGGGCTGAGTTATGGCGGAACATGCTTCCTGGGAAATGGTTGGGAAAGGATGCGGAAGAATTGATAACTATGGCGGCGGAAACGGAGTTGTCCGGTGGGGCTATTACGAATGTAGTGAGGCGGTGTGCATTGCGCATGATCCAGTCAAAGAAGAAACTGCTGGATAAAATAATGTTGAAAGAGGCATTGCAGAAAGAAAAAATAAAAAGTTGAATGTAAGTATGCTTTTTGATAGATTTAATTCGTACAGTATTTATTGCATGGTTTAAGAATAAAAATGTATATTTGCGAAAACTAACTTTTAAACGTTATGAGTACAATTTTGCAATTAGCTCCACAGAATGTGTGGAAGCATTTTTATTCGCTGACTCAAATTCCCCGTCCGTCTGGACACATGGAGAAAATAACAGAGTTCCTTGTAAACTTTGGAAAAGGCTTGGGCTTGGAATCATTTGTCGATGAAATAGGCAATGTTATCATTCGTAAGGCAGCTACTCCGGGTATGGAAAACCGCAAAGGCGTCATTCTTCAGGCACACATGGATATGGTGCCTCAGAAGAACAATGATACTGTTCACGATTTTACAAAAGATCCTATTGAAACCTATATCGATGGTGATTGGGTAAAAGCTAAAGGTACAACGCTGGGAGCTGATAATGGTCTGGGTGTTGCTGCTATCATGGCAGTGCTGGAAGATAATAGCTTGAAGCACGGTCCGCTGGAGGCTTTGATTACGAAGGATGAAGAAACAGGCATGTATGGTGCTTTCGGTTTGAAACCGGGGACACTGAAGGGGGAAATTTTGCTGAATCTTGACTCGGAAGATGAAGGCGAACTTTATATCGGTTGTGCCGGAGGTATTGACCTGACGGCTACACTGGAATATAAGGAAGAAGCGCCCGCTGCTGATTCTGTGGCCCGTAAGATTACCTTGAAAGGTTTGCGTGGCGGACATTCCGGTCTGGAAATAAATCAGGGACGTGGTAATGCCAATAAACTTTTGGCTCGCGTGGCACATGATGTGCTGATTGAATTTGATTCTCAGCTGGCAAGTTTCGAAGGTGGAAATATGCGTAATGCCATTCCTCGCGAAGCGTGTGCTGTATTGGTGTTCAATCCGGAAGATACGGAAGGGCTGGAAGACTATATTAAAGAATATGAGGCGCAAATCAACGCGGAATATGCTCCAATTGAAAGTGACATTACTTTGACGATAGAGCCGGTTGAGCTTCCTGCAGCTATTGTACCTGCTGAAATTCAGGACAATATGATTAATGTGTTGATGGCTTGTCAGGATGGCGTGATGCGCATGATTCCTACAGTGCCCGATACCGTGGAAACTTCATCTAATCTGGCAATTGTTATCATTGGTGGTGGTAAAGCGGAAGTACGTATTCTGGCACGCAGTTCTTGCGATACGATGAAAGAATTCCTGGCAGACAGTTTGACGGCTTGTTTTGCCATGGCAGGTATGAAGGTAGAACTAAGTGGAGGATATTCCGGCTGGCAGCCTAATGTGGATTCTCCGATTTTGCATGCTATGAAGCTGTCGTATAAACAACAGTTTGGAGTAGAACCTGCTGTAAAAGTAATCCATGCAGGTTTGGAATGTGGTATTATTGGTGCCAATTGTCCGGGATTGGATATGATTTCCTTCGGACCTACACTGCGTTCTCCGCATTCACCGGATGAACGTGCATTAATTCCTACAGTTCCTAAATTTTACGATTTTCTGGTAGCAACACTGGAACAAACACCTGAAAAGTAGAGAAATATCTATAGATTTTAAAAGCGGGGAGAATGTTTTTTTGAACATTCTCCCCGCTTTTTTTTATTTGATATTTTTATTAAAAAAATGCCGTTACTTTATAGGTAACGGCACAAAATATGGTGCAAACATAAGTGTTTTTCCATAAATGTGCAAATAAAGCTGTTCTTTTTTCTATAATTCTTAAAAAAAAGAGTAATTGTATTCAAAAAACATTCAATTATGAAACAAAAATTATTATTGGAGATGCTATCCTCTACTATTCTGGAACTTCGTGCCAATGGTCAGTGGGGCACTGCACATGTATACCGGAGCGCACGGAATTCTTTCTCTGCATTTAATGATGATAAGGATGTACCGTTCTGCAAATTGAATCCGAACCTTTTGAAACGCTTCGAAATTTATTTGCGCCAGCGAAGATGTAGTTGGAATACGGTATCTACTTATATGAAGGTGCTCCGGGCGGTTTATAACCGGGCAGTAGATAATGGTTATGCCTTGTACATACCAAGGCTTTTCAGGCACGTACATACAAGTGTATGTGCTGATCAGAGAAGATCTTTAGATGCTTCTGATATTGGAAATTTACTTTATGAAACAGAGAAAGTACCTATTAATGGTACTTTACCTTTAGACGTACAAAAAACAAAGATACTATTTGCGCTTATGTTTTTGCTGCGGGGAATCCCATTTGTTGATCTGGTGTATTTGCGTAAAACGGATATCCAGGATAATATTCTGAAATACCGTCGTCGGAAAACCGGTCGATCATTGACAGTGGCGTTGACACCTGAGGCTATGAGATTGATTCGAATGGTAGCTAATACAGATAAAAATTCTCCTTACCTATTCTCTTTCCTATCCAGTCCTGAAGGCACAGAAACGGCCTATCATGAATATCAATCGGCATTGAGGGCTTTCAATTATAAATTGTCTGTGTTGAAGAAATGGATGGGAAGTCATGCTCATCTAAGTACGTATACTATTCGCCATACGTGGGCGACAATGGCTTATCATTGTGAAATACATCCGGGCATCATTTCAGAAGCGATGGGACATTCATCTATCAAGGTTACGGAAACTTATTTGAAGCCTTTTCAAAATCAAAGGATAGATCAAGCTAATCAAGAAGTTATCTCCTTTGTGAAAGGGTATGCTGCTGTCTTCTAAAGAGTGGGGCGGATTTTATAGAATTTCATTATAAAACCTGATATTTGACTATTGTAGAAATGCAAATAATCAGCTAATTTCCTGGGATATTTTCTCCGGCGGTTTTTCTTGTTTCTTTTTTTATAGCGTGTAACTATTTTATATATACCTGTTTATCAAAGTGATACTAGTGTAGTTCTAGTCGTTTTTATTAAAAACTCCTCTTTTTTTATTCTATTCTATGTATTCTTTTTTTTTAATTTATTTGATAGATACTTTCTCTTATGTTTTGACATATTATTTGACTACTAAAAGTCTTTTCCTGAAGTTATCTCATATGTTTTTTCT
>OGUK01000194.1_pt1 | contig 58668 bp, 47 predicted proteins | sample 1553151 | NCBI WGS metagenome assembly OGUK01 (sample SAMEA2580208, study PRJEB22360) | human gut metagenome | biome: human gut; feature: human-associated habitat; material: faeces | place: Denmark | collected 2008/2010
TTATATACCACCCGACCCTAAGCCGGGTGGGTATAACTTATGTTTATAATTAGACCGCTAAGATAGCGATTATTTCTAAAATATCATAGAGAAATATCACTTATCTTCCAAGTTTAATAAGAGCACCGGATAGCAAGCATCCAATGAATCCTATGATGATTATCAATGCCATAATACTAATTTTGGATATTGATTTTATTTGACATATTATTTCTTGCGAGCTTTGACATCTATACTACCTTCTCCCATTTGCATGGAAAGCTCCGCTGTGTTGGAAGTTAAAGATTTAACTGTATAACGAACATACTCCTCACCGCTTACATAAGTTACGATTGTCTTACCTTCTGCGGTATATGTACCACTACCATTTCCAAGATAGCCAGAACCATAATAAGTACCGTCAGATTTGAATGAGATAGACATGGCAAACTTGTCATAAGGATATTTGGTTACATCGTACCAAGTTCCACCAGCCATGATTTCTGTAACTTCCCATGTTCCATACAGTGTGTCCATAGGATAATCAAACTTAGATTCATCATCATCTGAGCAAGACGAGAAACTAACTACTGCTGCAAATACCAGCATCCACATTAAAAAAATCTTCTTCATACCATTTTTTGTTTTTAATTGGTTAATACTAAAGTTTTAAAAAAGCTCTCTCTCACTTAGCAATAACCACACATCAAGGTACAAAAAAGACGTAGTGCTACTGCCATACGTCGTCAAGGCTCACCACAAGCCCACTTACTCAATGGCAGCGCACTACGCCAATATGACGAAGTACACTTAACCCAATGAGTAAGTTCATAATAGCCTTAGTGTTATCCGAGGTGGTGATTCTGACGACGATTAGGCTACTTTATTATTGAACAGTTGGATTTCTCCCCAATTATTCATGATGCAAAGATAGAAAATTTATCAATAAACTAATAGAATAAGACCTTTTTTGGAACAACATGTGTGAGTTACATTAAATCAAGCCGGTAAGTAGCAAATAAATATGCTTGTTTTTCGATAACCGCAGTATAAGTAACGAAAAGAATTATATATTTGCGGCAAAAATAAAAACAGAGTTGCGGCAACAACTCTGTTTTAAAGCGGACGAGCGCATCTCGGAATTAATAAATCACAATTATGGCTAAATACATCATTGAGATTGAAATCGAATTCTCAATATCCTATAAGTGGATATTAGGGTTCGTCCTACTATTTATGTAGTGTATATCAAAGGGAAGGAGAATATCTACTTCCCTTTTTTCTATGCGCAAAAGTATTATATAAATTCTACTATTCCAAATAACAAACGTTAAAAGTTACTTATCCACACAACATTCTTTGGCTTTCTTAAGAAGAAGCTCTTTTATAAACCTATCAAGTTCTTCTTTAGAAACTTGTAGAGAAGGATTAGGGTTCAACCCTTTCTTGGGTCTTACCTCTATCTTTACCTTTACATTGTTCTTTATACGTGCCATAGTCATGCAATATTGCGCAAATATAAGTCTATTCTTTGAAAGTTCGTATAGAACCGAGTGTTAAATCTGAAAACATATTCGTCAATATATCGCTGGAGGTGCTTTTTACTAACCGAGTAATAAGTTCCAAATATCATTCTTTTAAAGTGCGACCAAGCATTTTCAATACCATTTGTACTTACTTGTATGACTTCTCCCTTATCTGTCGCATAGGTAGAGCCATAGTAATGTTTCTCATGGTCTACTGACCTTTGAATGTAATCATTGGTTATTCCTCCATAGTCCCAGCCGTCAGTATATATGACGCTTCCGGATTTAACATAGCCTTTTATCAGAGGGAGCAGTGTCCTTACTTTGGTATCGGGCACTACCTTTGCTACTAAATGACCGTTTCTTTCCAGCATTCCGAATACCGGAACTTTATCCTTGAAAGAACGACCTTGACATTTCTCAACTTTCTTATCTTTATGCCGGTTCTTGTTCTTGCCCCCAACAAAGGTTTCGTCAATTTCTACCTCATTGTCAAGAGTATGCTCATTTTCAAAACTTGTATAGAATCTAAGTTTATGGAGCATATACCACGCAGTTTTCTGTGTAACTCCCAAATCTCTCGCCAACTGGCAAGAAGAAACGCCCCGCTTGTGAGACAGAAACATGAATATCGCATAAAGCCAATATCTGAACGGCAATTTTGTGTTGGCAAACGGTGTTCCCGTTTTCACGTCGAAGTATCTACCAGTGTTCTTGCACTTGTACTTTCCATTGCTACATTTGTAGACTTTGGAAGAAGGGTCGAACGGAGATACAACTTTGCCGTTCCACCTCATTTCTTCAAAGTATCTAATGCAACTCTCCTCATCTGGGAAAGATTCTGTGAATAGTATGAAACCGTTCCTCTTTTCCATAGTGATTGCTTTTAAGACTTCTACAATATAGTAAAAATTCCCGATATATGCAAATAAATAGCTATATATTTTCAAGCTATCTAAATAATGGCTATATTTGTATCATAATACGAATTTCAAAGAACGACATTTAGTTTTGGAATTATAACCAAAAGTTATGAAAAAGAATCAAGTGTTACTTTGTATATAAGTGCCTAAAAAAATTTCGCTGCAAACTTACCTGCAAAAAAGATTAAAAAAGGATAATTGCTCTTCAAAAAAGGCAAATATCCGCTCATTCATGCGTTTTGAACAGTTTGTTTTCATCCTTCACCACCTTCACCTTTTCCCTCAACCTGCCTATCCACAAGCTTTTCCGGTGAAACCGGTTTTACCCTATGCCGCTTTCCCGATGAAACCTCTTTTCTTCGCACTTCCAATTCCCGACAACTCCAAAAACATCTGCAGTTCAAATCTGTTTCACTATAATATAACTATGTATAAATCAACAGATAATTACTGCAAAATTCTGCAATAGTTTTGCAGTAACACTGCAACCATACTTGCAGTAACGCTGCAATAGTTTTGCAGTGACGCTGCAACCATACTTGCAGTAACGCTGCAACAGTTTTGCAGTGGCGCTGCAACTAACTTTCAGTAGCGCTGCAACCAATTTGCAATGATGCTGCAAATCGGTTACAGTGAAGTTCGCCGCCGGCAATTGACAACTCCCGAAACATAAACGCGAGAGCGAACACAGAATTAAACCGGTTTCACCGGAAAAGCCTATGAATAGAGGGATTGAAGGAAAAGGTGAAGGAAGTGAAGAATAAAAAAAACGCTTTTATTCCATTTGGTTTACTCAAGTTTCACAAGCTCACTTCCGTAGCAGACTACGAATACCTTGTCAACATAAGAAGTCGGGCTTGCGAAACTTAAAGGCAGGCTATCGTTTGCATTTTACTAAAAAAGCAATCCGAAAACGGGATTAAAAGACACCCCCTATTTACCGGTACGTTGAACCACCTCCTGATACAACCGGTCGAAAGCAGGTTTCAGATGGCAGCTTCCGGTCTTTACACCCGGCTGGAATCCGTTCTGGTTGTAAGTGGCGTCTATTTTCTTCATCAATACCTGGAGGGCCTTGGCATGAGAAGCGGCTTTCTCCAGTTCCGTCTTTTTGCCGTCACACTGTGCCGCCAACATGCACAGCACTTCTCTTCCATATTCACCCAGCAACTTAAACTGTATCAGCCAAGGACTTATTTCCTTGATTAATGCCGGATTTTCATCGGAAGCCAGCAGCAGGTCGGCAGAAGCAATCATACGTTCGCATTCCTCGGTTACAGCCGATGCAGCGGCGACCTCCCGCTTTCCTTCGCGGCAATAAGCATCCAGCAACCGCTCCAAAGCAGGACGAATCTGTTCTGACTCTTCACGACGGAAATCATGTTCGTTCCCGCCAAGGTCGGAATTGTGTGAGGCAAAGACCTGAAGAGCTGCGGCATGGCCGGGCATCAGGTACCGGACAGCTCTTCTCCACGATGCATCACTCTTGTAGGCATCCATGTTCCAAGCATAATCGGCTATACTGAAAAGGGCGATTTTTGAAGCCTCGGCATGTTCCATAGGGTTGGATATAAAAGCACTTATATCGTCATCGATATCTGTCCCATTGCCATAGACAGCCCCCAGCAAAAGGCGGTCGCGCACATAGTCGGACACGGGGAAATTCCACCAAATGAATGCTTTGCGCTTCAACAGCGGATTGACAAACTGCATCGTAGGCTTATCAATACAAGCCACCACTTTATCGCCCGTCCACAAGATGCCTATGTCCGGATGAAGCTTGCCGCCCAGCGTCGCGAGATAACCTCCCTCGAGCTTAGTCCACAGACGGTTGTACTCCGTAGGACACATCAGCAACGGAGCAACATCCCCTTTCACTTTGACGAAGTTATGATAAATATCATTCAACAGCTCCACCTGCTTCTCCGCCGATGTCCCTTCGCCGGAAATATCATCAAAGAAAACGGCAAAGGCCCTTATCCCCAAACGATACATGCTTTCGAACTTTTCCATCAACAAATCACGGTCTTCCGTATTCCAGCGAATGTCCTTTCCCGGATGGATAGCCCAATAGAAAAGCACTTCGTTCCGCCGCGCACATTCCACCAGTTCTTTCAGCTGTTCGGCTTCCTGAGCAGGATAGGGCTTGCGCCAGTTGGGCGAACTGTGGTAAGGGTCGTCCTTAGGACCGTAAATATAGATATTCATCTTGTTGCGGCCATAGAAATCAAGCTGCGACAAGCGTGCTTCCCGGCTCCAGGGAACGCCATAGAAACCTTCCACCACACCACGGTAGGGTACGTCGGGATAATCCGTCACCTCCACCAACGGCAGTTTGGGCAATGCAATCAGTTGGACCAGCGTCTGCACACCGTAAAAAACCCCTCTACGGTCGGCACCGGCAACAACAATACCTTCCTTGTCTATCTTCAGATAATAACCCTCTGCCTGTTTAGGGATACGTGCAGCATACTTCCTCACAGACTTATCCCCCTTCATACCGATACAAACGGAAAAATCGGCAGTCACCGCAGCATCCGGAAAAAGACCGGCCAACAACTGCTCCGCCGCACTTCCCCGCAAAGTGGCTCCTACCTGCAAACTATATCTTGCAGGGATAAAAACAGAATCCTCACTTCCCACATATTTCTGCGGAGTGGGCTGGAGGTGAAAACCCTGCGCATCGGCTTCCGCCCATGAACAGAGAAACAAGATGCACAAAAGCAATACCATGTTTTTCATCAATACCATATTTTTTTAAGATTCATACTCACAGCAGAAGCACACGCAACTGCCGGATGCAAAATAAGGGCATTTTCCATGGAAAAAAGAAGAAATTCCGACCGAAAAAGGAGAATTTCCGCATCCATAAGGCAACTTCCGTGCCGATTTCAATCATCATTCGCATGTGGCGTCCCCGACGGCTTGCGCAACAGCGTATCCTGCCTTTGCGGACATCCCAGTATCGGAATACCGTCTTTGTCCCACTCCACCTTCTGCATACAGACTTCATACTTCTCTAAAGAAATGAACATATCTTCCAAGTCCTTACGCACCTTATACAGATAGTAATACTCCGTCTCGTCCGGCGAGGGTATGAAACAGACGATGCTGGGAGCATAGAGTTTATCGGCGGTGTTCGAGCTGAATACCGGAACCGGGCACTTCTTCCATGAAGCGGAATCAAGCAAATCGGCAGAAGCATCGGCCATCAGCATGCCTTCACAATAATAAGGGGTCCAACGGCCACTGGCAGCATAATAGAGCAGAATCTTGTCTTGACGAAGCGACCTGAACACCTGAGGACACTCATTCACATAAATCGGATAAGCCGTGCGGTTGCCGTCAATACCTACCCACTGGCACTCCCACTCATATTCGGGCCTCGATATCAGCACGCGCTCCGAAGACAAAGTCCAGGGATTCTCCATTTCGGCAATATAGATACACTGGTTTTCTTCATAAACCCTGCGGGAAGGCCAGCCGCACCACACCAGATACAAACGGCCGTCCTGCTGGAATACCGTAGAGAACATGGCCACATGATTCTCCTTATCGGTGTCAATGCGCCCTTTCAGCCTGAACGTACCCTTCAGCGGATCGGGCGAATCATTCTCCAGCACATAGATACAACGATTATCCAGGTTATTGTCATTCCCGGTGAAATAAACATACCATTTGGAATCAATGTAGTGCAATTCGGCATCATCTATGTTTCCGACAGAAGGATCGGCAGAACTCCACACATTCTTGAATTCTTTCTCCTTGAGCAAAGTGGCATCCTCAGCCGCACGCAGGTATATACCCGACATCCACCCCTGGATGCAATAATACATACCGTGATGAAACAAGACATGACACCCCAGAAAACCGGTAGAAATAGGATTGACATAGCACTGCAAAGAGTCTACTCCGTCCACGTTTTCAGAACGCTTTCCCGAATGGCAGGAACTGAACCACCCGACAAGCAAACAAAGAAAAGCACACTTGATTCTCATCATACGGAAATCATTTAATTTAAGGTATATATACTCAAACAGAAATATCCTGCGACTATTTCCGTTTGGCTCCAAATCTTCCAAAGCCGTCGCAAAGTAATGGATTTTATTCTTAAGAAAAAGCAGCTGAAACAAAATTCGCCTTTTTTGGTCAGTTTTTATCCTTTCATAAAGACGAATTGGAGCACCTTTGCCCAAATTCCGCACGACAGACGGAAACAACTATAATTTATAAACAACAGATTGTTATGAGAATGAAAAAATTGGCGTTAGCATGTGCTTTGGCATTAGGCCTGCAAGCCCCCTCCCTCGCCCAATGGAAACCGGCAGGCGACAGAATAAAGACGGAATGGGGAGAGAAACTGGACCCTGCCAACGTTCTGCCGGAATATCCGCGCCCGATGATGGAACGAAAAGAATGGAAAAACCTGAACGGACTGTGGGACTATGCCATCCGCCCGTGTGGAGAAGCAGAACCGAAAACCTACGACGGCGAGATATTGGTGCCCTTCGCCGTAGAATCATCGCTATCAGGAGTAGGCGTGCACTTGGAAGACAGTCAGGAATTGTGGTATACACGGCAATTTGAAGTACCTGCCGGATGGAAAGGGAAAAGAGTACTGCTGCATTTCGGTGCCGTAGACTGGAGAGCCCATGTGTGGGTGAACAACACCAGCGTAGGCAAGCACGAAGGCGGTTATACCCCTTTCTGCTTCGACATCACCGATGCACTGCAAAAAGGAAGCAACAAACTGACCGTACGTGTATGGGACCCCACCAACAATGGTCCGCAACCCGTAGGAAAACAAGCCAACCGCCCGCAAGGCATCTGGTATACAGCCGTCTCAGGCATCTGGCAGACTGTGTGGCTCGAACCGGTAAACGAAAACCATATAGCCTCCATGAAAATCACACCCGACATCGACCTCAACCGGCTGCGGATTGAAGCCCGGACCGGTGAAGGCGAATGGAAAAAAGGATGCCGTCTGGAAGCGGAAGTATATGACAACGGCAAACTTGTAGCCTCGGGAGCAGCCATCCGTGGGGAGGCCATAGACATCACCATACCCGGAGAAGTAAAGCTGTGGTCGCCCGACACACCTTTCTTATATACACTCAAAGTACGTCTGAAACAAAACAGCACGGAAACGGATGCGGTGGACAGCTATGCAGCCATGAGAAAGTTCTCGTCCAAGCGCGACGCAAGCGGTGTGATGAGAATGCAACTGAACAACCGCGACCTGTTCCAGTTCGGCCCGCTGGACCAGGGCTGGTGGCCCGACGGCCTCTATACCGCCCCCACGGACGAGGCTCTGATTTACGACATACAGAAGACGAAAGACTTCGGCTTCAACATGATTCGCAAGCATGTAAAAGTGGAACCCGCACGCTGGTACGCACACTGTGACCGGATAGGCATCATCGTATGGCAAGACATGCCCAACGGCGACAAAATGCACGAATGGAACCAACGTGACTACTTCACCGGTGCCGACCTGACCCGCACTCCGCAATCGGAAGCCATTTACTTCAAGGAATGGAAAGAGATTATGGATTACCTCTACTCCTACCCCTGCATCGGCGTATGGGTACCCTTCAATGAGGGATGGGGACAGTTTAAAACAGAAGAAACAGCCAACCTGACCAAACAATATGACGGCACCCGACTGGTGAACGCTGCCAGCGGTGGCAACCATTATACATGCGGTGACATGCTGGACATACACAGCTATCCGGGTCCCGAACCGTTTCTGTATGATGCCCGACGGGCCAACGTGATAGGAGAATACGGCGGTATAGGCTATGTAGTGAAAGGGCACGTATGGGAGGCCGACCGCAACTGGGGATATATCCGGTTCAATACCTCAAAAGAAGTAACCGACGAATACGTGAAATATGCGCAAGAATTGAAGAAACTCGCCCTGAAAGGTTTCACCGGTGCGGTATATACACAGACCTCGGACGTAGAAATCGAAGTGAACGGCCTGATGACGTATGACCGTAAAGTAATTAAAGTGGACGAAAAGCGTATCAGGGAAATCAACCTGGAAATTTGCAATTCTCTCAAATAAATTCTATTTTCGCCATCACTATGAAAAGACTGTTTCTCATATTGTGCTTTCTTATCGGAATATCCGGTTATCCGGCCACTGCTGCCGAAATATTATCGGTAAGGAGGCTCAATGTGGAAAACGGTCTTTCATACAATACCGCCACTTGTTGCCTGCAAGACAGCTACGGCTTCATCTGGATCGGTACGGAAAACGGCCTGAACCGCTACGACGGCTGCAACAATCGGATATACCGCAGCAGCAACCATAAGCACTCCTTGGGCAACAGCCACATAAAAACACTTGCAGAACTAGACCAAGAGTTGTGGGTAGGAACCGAAAACGGCATCTATATCTACCGCCATGCCTCGGATGATTTCTCACACTTCGACATCACCACACAATTCGGCGTCATCATCAGCAGCGAAATACGAAAAATAGTCAAGACACACAACGGCCTCATGTGGATAGCCACCATAGGCCAAGGGCTCTTTATCTACAATCCCCAAACAAACACAATGAAACAGGATTGCGTATGGAACTCCTTCATCAACGACATCTGCGAAGACGAGGACGGCCGTGTCTATGTACTTTCGCGCCAGAAAGGATTGATGATATATGATGAAGACGGAAACCGGAAACCCGCCGACACCCCCTTGGCCGAAATTGCCGAAGGCACCGGAATAAACTTCCTGCAATGTATCGGCGGCAACCTCTGGTTCAACCAAGGCAGCAAGCTGTACTGCTACCAGAAACTGCTGGGAAAAACCGAAGTGTATGAAACAAACGGAAAACGGTTCGGAACCATCTTCTGCCTCATCAAGTATAGAGAGAAAAGCCTGCTGATAGGAACAGACAAAGGAATTTTTGCCCTGCAACTGCCACAATGCACCTTCGAAGAAATCAATCTGCCCACCAGCTTCCTGAACATCAAGCAACCGCATATCAATGACCTTATGTGCGACAACGAGGGCAACTTCTGGATAATGACCAACTACAATGGAGTGGAAATCATCAACAACCAGCTGAAACGCTTTGAATTTTATACCATTCCCACCACAAACACACAACCGGAAACCGGAAGGACTGAAATAAGAGCCTTCTATGAAGACAATCAGAAGAAAATATGGCTGGGCACCGATAAAGGCTTGTGGATATTCGACCCTGCCAGCAAGAACCTCGAAGAATACCGACCTGAAAACATGCCGCCACACCGGCCTGACATCTGCTGCCTGCTGCCAAGCAAGGAAGATCTGTGGATAGGTACTTACAAAGAGGGCATCTACAGACTGAACATGAACACCGGAAAATGGAAAAACTACCGCCACTCACAACAAACGCCACATACAATACCCAGCAACGACGTATTAAGTCTGTATCAAGGACATGATGGAACCATATACGTAGGCACAAATATCGGCCTATGCCGATACCGTGCAGAAACTGACAATTTTCTGCCTATCATCCAAGTGGGGGCAATGACAGCGGTAACGGACATTCTGGAAGATTCACATCAACACCTCTGGATAGCCACCTCAAACAGCGGGGTTTTCAAGATGATAAACCTCAATGCGGAAAGCACTGTGTGGAATCATTATAAAAAGACAAATCAGAATACCAACAGCATTATCAGCAATTCCATCACAAGTCTGTTCGAAGACAAAGACGACCGGATGTGGTTCGGCACCAATGAATCGGGCATATGCCGTTTTTCCGAAGCAACCGGACATTTCTCAACCCTTCTTCCCGGCAGCCGGACACCGCTGACCGGCAACATGGCATGTGCCATCAGGCAAGACCGCGACGGAGATTTATGGGTGTCGAGCAATAACGGTATTTACCAGATTCCCCAAGATAACCGAAAAGATATCAGGCAGTTCACGATGAACGATGGCCTGCAAAGCAATCAATTCCTGCCCAAGGCATCGCTGCTCTCTTCAGACAACAAACTCTATTTCGGCGGTATCAACGGATTCAATATCCTGACCCCCGAAGACATTAAGAACAATCCATATATTCCTCCCGTATACATCATGGAGATAGGCTTCCCCCACATGAGCGACAAGGAGGGACAAACCGACTTTGGCAATGCACTCTATATGCGGAAAGAAATACGGTTGCCGTACGAATACAACACTTTTTCCCTACGGTTCGTGGCCCTCAGCTATGAAGAGCCGCTTAAAAACCAGTACAAATACCGCCTGAAGGGTGCCGACAAAGAATGGATTGCCAATACCTCCAGCCACTCGGCGTCCTACACTCACCTGCCGCCCGGAGAATATGAATTCCAAGTGAAAGGAGCCAATAATGACGGCTTGTGGAACGACCGGACGGCTTCGCTGCGCATCATCATCACTCCCCCGTGGTGGCTGAGCATACCGGCCTACATAACTTATGCGCTGGCACTCTTTTTCATCATCGGATATATCACCTATCGCTGGAGGATGCACGTCAAACGCAAGTACCATCAAATGATGGAAGACTTCCGCATCACACAAGACAAGGAAATCTACAAACAGAAGATAAGTTTCTTCATCAATCTGGTACATGAAATACGTACCCCACTCAGTCTGATATGCCTGCCACTAGAGAAATTGCGCGACGGGAAGATAGAGGAACATGGCAAACATCTCACCCTGATTGAGAAAAACGTCAGCTATCTGCTCGAAATCACCAACCAGCTTCTTGATTTTCAAAAGATAGAGAACAAAAAAATGAAGCTCGACCTGAAAAGACATGATATAAATGCAATCATAAAAGACATCGCCGAACAATTTAAAGATGCGGCATCCATCAAAGGCCTTGAGCTCTCCGTCAGCCTACCTGCACCCGAAATGGAAGCCATAGTTGACAATGACATCATCCGTAAAATCATGGTCAACCTGATGAGCAATGCACTGAAGTATGCCGCATCAATGATTGAACTGAGCCTGAAGGAATCTGACGGGCACATTGTCATTTGTGTCAGCAACGACGGTCCCCGGATTCCCGAAGGACAAAAGGAAAAGATATTCCAAATCTTCTATCAAATACCGGATGATAAAAAACAAATGCCAGGAACCGGTATCGGACTTGCTTTCTCCAAATCACTGGCAGAATCCCACCAAGGCACTCTGTCCGTAGAGAACCTGCCGTCGAGCGGATGTTCGTTCATCCTCTCACTACCCCTGAAGAGAGCTACGGAAAAACTTCCGGAAACGGAAAGCCATCCGGAAAGCGAAGGGTTTGAACCGGACCTGCCCCAGACAAAGAACAAACGCCACACCGTGCTGATTGTAGAAGACAACATCGAATTGCAGAATGAAATACGGGAAGCACTGGAACAATGGTATAAGGTATATACTGCCGGCAACGGAAAGGAAGCGCTGGAAAAACTTGAAACGAATGATGCCACAGACGTTATCGTCAGCGACGTCATGATGCCCGAGATGGACGGTATAGAGATGTGCCGCCACATCAAGACGAACCTTACTTACTCACACATCCCCATCATCCTATTGACAGCCAAGACCAATCTGGAATCAAAGACAGAAGGCATGGAGAACGGTGCGGAGGTATATATGGAAAAGCCGTTCAGCATCAAGCAACTGCACAACCAGATAGAAAATCTGCTGAAATTGCGTTTGGCCTTCCACGAGCTGATGCTCCGTTCGGCAGGAACCACACACGAAACGCCTATATCGGAATATATTCAGTCCGAATGCGACATCACCTTCATGAAAGAGGTGGATACTGCCCTTACAAAACATCTGGACGAGGAAAGTTTCTCCGTAGACAATCTGGCCGATGCCATGAATATGAGCCGCACGAATTTCTACCGGAAATTAAAAATGCTGACCGGAATGGCTCCCAATATCTATATCAAGAACTTCAGGCTCAACCAGGCAGCCGAACTGCTTGCCCAGAACATGCGCATCAACGAAGTGATGTTGCGCGTAGGATTCATGGCCCCATCCTACTTTGCCAAATGCTTCAAAGCCAAATTCGGCAAACTGCCCAAAGAATATCAAAACACCATCAACAAGCAAGAATGAGGAATCTGCTTGTGAAAAAACAAATATACATTGATATGAAACCACTATCACAGAAGCTCCGGAAAACCGGCTTATCCCTCCTTTGGGGCACAACAGTGTGGCTGTTCTGGAGGATAGTCTATCCGGGCCACCTCCAATACCACGAGCAATACCAACTTTTTTTGTTCGACATGGAATATTGGAAAGAAAGAATCGCCATCCCCGGCGGAATGGCCGACTATATAAGCGAATTCCTGGTGCAGTTTTATTATCATACGTGGATGGGTGCCACTATGCTGGCACTCTTGTTCATAGGGCTGCAACTCCTGACATGGAAATTAGCAAAAAGACAAGGAACACCGGAAGTGTATTACCCGTTGAGTTTCCTACCGGCAATAGCCGTATGGCACTTTATGTGTGACGAAAACGCCATGTTGTCGTTTGTGGTGGCCCTGCTGATGACATTGGTTGCCAACTATTTCTACACCTTCCTGCACACCAAATGGAAACGTGCGATGTACGTGCTGGTATGTTTCCCTGTCCTTCTTTGGATGGCGGGAGCAACACATCTCATCTTTATGGGCTGGATTATCATCAGCGAACTGCACACCTGCTTCAAAAAAAGGAAATTCCTCCAAGGAATCGGAATCGTGGTAGGGATGTTCGCATTGAAAGCCACCTGCACGCTATTGATAAGCATGCAAGTGCAGAACCCCATCTACCAGCTAAGCGGATTTCTCGGCTACTACCGTTTCCCTGCGGTGATTCCCCGGATGGAAATGACAATCATCCTTCTGTTCACCGTGCTCCCCTATCTGCTGGCCCGGCTCCCCCGGACGCACAAGCATGTATCTCTATATATAGCCTTACAGAGCATGGCATTAGTAGCAATAAGTTATCCCTATATTCTTTCAAGCTGCAATTTTGATAAGGAAGAGGCAATGGAGTACAATCAATTGGCAAGAAACCGGCAGTGGAACCAAATCATAGGAAAAGCGGAAAACAAGTCCCCGGTTTCCCCGCTCAGCGTAACTTGCCTGAATCTGGCTCTGAGCAAGACCGGACAACTGGGCAACCGAATGTTCGAGTTCTACCAGAATGGGACGGAAGGCCTGATAGCCAAGTTCCAGCGAAACTTCGTCACTCCGCTTCATACGGGCGAAGTATTATACCATCTGGGGATGATTAACGACGCACAGCGTTTTGCCTTCGAAGCCATGGAAGCCATTCCCAACTTCCGCAAAAGCGGGCGCTGCCTCAAACGGCTGGCCGAAACAAACCTGATTAACGGACAGTATGAAGTGGCGGCCAAATACCTGCGTATTTTAAGCAAGACACTGTTTTATAAAGACTGGGCAAAAAACACGATGACCTATCTATACAATGAAGAGAAAATCGACGCACACCCGGAATGGGGACGGTTGAGACAAATGCGGTATACAGAGAACTTCCTGTCCGGAAGCCACGAAACGGATATCCTGCTGGCACGCTTGTATGAACAAAACCCGCAGAACCGAACGGCTCTTGAATACCTGCTGGCATATACACTGCAAAAACGCGACCTGAAAGGCTTCATGAATTACTATCCTTCAGACGCAAATATCAATCATGAACCCATTCCGCGCAGTTACCAGGAAGCGCTGGCATATATATGGGGACAGACTCACAAGGATTTCCGGGACATACCTTGGAAACTGTCTCCGCAAGTAATGCAGGATTGCAAAGATTTCATGCGGATTTACACATCACAACCGAATGGGCGGCAAATACTGCAAACTCTGTATACCGGCACATTCTGGCATTATCTGTTATTTCAAAAATAGGATAAAGAATGAAGAAGCATTTGATTTGCATACTATCGGTATGGTTGCTGACAACCTGCAGCCATCCGGTAAACAATCCGGAGAAGACGGAAGAATGGCCGGAAATCTATCCCGACTACATAGGAGTGACAATACCCGCCACCATTGCTCCGATGAATTTCGACTACATCGGCGGAAAACACGACCGCATAGACGTAATCGTAACGGGAAGCAAATTCGGAGAAATACACGTAAATGCCCGGACAGCCTCCTTTCCGGAGGACGAATGGCACAAACTCCTGGAATCCAACAAGGGAGACAGTCTGTTGTTTACAGTATCTGTCAAGAACGAAAACAAATGGAAGCAGTACCGCCCTTTCTCCATGTATGTCAGTGACGCTCCCATAGACTATGGAGTGGTATACCGCAAAGTCATTCCGGGATATGAAGTATATAGCAAAATGGGTATTTACGAACGGAACCTTTCATCCTTTGAAGAACGCGTTTTGCTGGAAAATGCGATGGTACCGGGCATGTGCCTGAACTGCCATGCCTTCAACCGGACAAATCCCGGTCACCTAAGTCTGCATATACGCGGACAGCACGGTGCAACCCTCATGCAGATAGAGGGAAACCGCGAACTTCTGGATACCAAGACAGATTCCACACTCTCCGCTTGTGTCTATCCCTATTGGCATCCGGAAGGAAAATACATAGCCTATTCGGTAAACCGGACCACACAGTCCTTCCACACAGCCAAGGTTGAACGCATCGAAGTGATGGACATGGCCTCGGACATATTAGTATACCAACCGGAAACGCACGAACTGCTGCTTTCTCCCCTACTGCAGAAAAAAGAAGTTTTTGAAACCTTCCCCGCATTCTCGGCAGATGGAAAGAAACTGTATTTCTGCTCGGCAGCGGGTAAACCGATGCCCGAGAAATACGATGAGATACGCTATAGCCTTTGCTGCATAGACTTCAATCCGGACAACGGCACGTTCGGTGAACGGGTAGACACGCTGATAAATGCAGAAGACCTGAAAAAGAGCGTTTCCTTTCCACGTCCTTCATACGACGGGAAATACATCATGTTCACATTATCCGACTATGGGAACTTCTCCATCTGGCACAAGGAAGCAGACCTATGGCTGCTGAACCTGCAGGACGGTACCATGCACGCCATTGAAGAAGCAAACAGCACCAATACGGAAAGCTACCACAGCTGGAGCAGCAACTCACGCTGGTTCATATTCAGCAGCCGACGTGACGACGGGCTATATACCCGCCTCTATCTGGCATACATAGAACCGGACGGCCGCGTATGCAAACCTTTCATGTTGCCTCAGGAGAAACCGCTGGAATATTACGACCGGCTGATTTACTCTTACAATGTACCAGAGTTTACAAACAAACCGATACAGCCGGAACCCCGTAAGATAGAAAATGAAATCGTATCAAATAAGCGTGTAAAGGTAAAAATACGTAAATAGCGGTATTACCATTATTGACTGGAATGCAAAACAAGGGCCTCCAGTTGTCAAGCCTCACGTACTTCAACTACTTTCGTTGCTACCGCATATTCATCTGGGAAAATTTTGCTTCCCATTTCATTAGCCCATGCTTTAGTGAACTCTGCACCTGCGTAGACAATAATAGCAGAATAATAAATCCATGTAATAAAAACAACCATGAATGCCGCTGCACCATAGATAGTTCCTACATTCGCAATTCCGATGTAAAAGGATATTCCCCATTGCCCTACCAACAATAATAGCGTTGTCACTACAGCTCCAATAAAAACATCCTTACTTTTTATTTTTGCATCAGGCAGAACCTTAAAAATCAATACAAAAATAATAACTGTAATACCTATGTTTAATATTTGTCCCACAACTTTCACAATAAACCCTGCCACTTCCGGATAGCTGGCCATAAACTTATTGCTCAAGTCTCCAATAATATTGGTTATACTAAATGTTATCAGAAGCACGAAAGCAAATACCAAAATTATCGAGAATGAAAGTAACCGATTCTGAATATATTTCAGCCAACTCTTCTTTGGCACGGCCTTTATTCCCCAAATCGAATTTAAGGAACTTTGTATTTCTGCAAAAATGGTAGTAGCACCAAATATAGAAATTCCCAGGCTAACAATAGCTGCAGATGCGGAAGAGTCCGTTCTTTCTGCATTTTCTATAATTAAGCGAAGTGCCCCAATTACCTCCGCTCCCACTATCGGTTCCCACTGAATATACAACTGATTAGCCAAATCCATATGCAAAGCTACCCCAATAGTAACTAAAAGAGAAAGAAAGGGGATAATTGAAAATAGTGTCGCATAAGCTAACGATCCGCTTAATCTAGTGACACTATCATCAATAAACCCTTGTCCGGTATCCTTTACAATCTTGATTAATAAGGATAGGCTTAACTTTTTCTTTCCTATGAATTGTTCCGTCATCTCATGCTTTTTTTACCCAAACAGCAAGATTACGCGCATCCACAGAGAACTCTCCATTTCCTTCTTTATCCAAAGTTACTTCATCCGGAATACTTCCGGTAATTTCGCACCACACTTCACCCGCATGTTCTTTCCCTAAACACATCGTTTTACTTCCCGCTTCATCATTCGAGATTAAAAATACCAAGCCTGAGTTAACATGTTCCCCATCTCCTGTACGAATAAAGCCTACGGTTGATGGATGGTCGAAATAATCAACTTGATCACCATACGCATACTTTTTCCTTGCATTCAATAGAATATCTATAATTTTAGTATGTGGCGATTTTTCTCCTTTCACCCCATAATAATCACCATAGAACAAACAGGGATAACCATCCTTCAGCAGAAAAATAAGACCATATGCCAATGGCTTGAACCAATCTTCAACCTGTGATTCCAAAGAACTTCCATGCTGCGAATCATGATTATCAACAAAAGTCACAGCAAGTTCACAATGGTGCTCCACTAAAGTATTCTTCAGAATATTCCGTAAATCATAATCTTTTCCTTCTTGTGATGCCTGAAACATATTATAATGTAACGGAACATCAAACAAGTTAACTTTATGCCCTACTGCTTCCAGATAATTATCCAATGTTTCCAAGTCACCGTTCCAATATTCTCCCACAGCATAGAAGTCATCACCTCTCTCACTTCTTACCGTATCCAGAAACTGTGCAACGAACTGATCTTTCATATGCTTAATTGCATCCAAACGCATTCCATCAAGATCAAGTTCATTTGAAACCCATTTGCCCCAACGATTCAGTTCGGCGACAACCTCAGGGTGATCTAGGTCAATATCATTACATAAAAGAAAATCGTAATTGCCATTCTCTCCATCTACACCATCACTCCAGGCTTTTCCTTCTCCTTGAATCTGAAATATACCACTTCGCTTTCGAGCATCATCAAATCCAGTCCCGGAAAAATGATAATAATGCCACTTAAAATCCGAATATTTATCTTTACGTCCATGAAAGCTATATCCGGTCCATCCTTGTATTTCATAAGATTTCCCCAAAGCTTTATTTCTTTGATCAGGATCTACTTCCACCACCATAAACTTTTCCGTAAAATCACCACCTGCTTTATGATTCAAAACGACATCCAGATATACAGCAATCTTATTTTTGTGAAGTTCATCAATCATCTCCTTCAATTCATCTTTCGTCCCGTATTTAGTCCTCACAGTTCCTTTTTGTTCAAACTCACCCAAATCATACAAATCATAAGTAGCATATCCTTCATCCTGCTGTTCATCTGCTTTATATGCAGGTGGTATCCAGATCGCTGTCACACCAATTTCATGTAGATGCGACGCATCCTCTTTCAACTGTTTCCACAACTTTCCGTCATTCGTAAGATTCCACTCAAAATACTGCATCATTACTCCATTTTCCATAACTATTTAATTTAAAATTGATGAGTAACTTAACAAAATAAATAATAAGATGGTTCCCACTATAAATGTAAATTATAGTTTAGTAAGAAAAAAGTATAACACAACATCACATTAAGCATTATAAAAACGCCTCCAAGGTTTTTAACCATCTCCAATAGAGTAATAAAAATTATCTTAATGTTTCTTTTCATATATATAATTTACTTGATTATGAATAGGATTTTTCCTTTATCCGTTTGTTTTTACATCATCCAAAATCAAGGATATTCCATAAAATGTTTAATTAAAAAATTTCCAGCTATGTTAGAAAGAGAAATCTGGGGAAATACTTTAGAAGACTGGGGTATTTCCATACTTATTATTTTAGGAACAATTGTTTTGATGAAGTTAATATCATTCTTCAGCAGAAAAGTACTCAATCCATTTATCACCCGTACCAATAATCGGCTGGATGATATAATTTATTATTCTTTAGAATCGCCCGTCAAGTTTGCAATTATGTTATTAGGTATTTGGATAGCTATTCACAGGCTTGTTTCTCCGGATAGTTTTGTAAAAGTAATAGATAATGCTTACAAGATACTGATTATTCTGGATATCACATGGATATTTGCCCGATTATCCAGTAGTTTATTGCAAATCTACTGGGGACGACAATCGGATGGACAAAACAACAAAATGATGCCCATTATCAGACGGACAATACTGGTCATTGTGTGGATAATCGGTCTTGTAATGGCCTTAAGTAATATTGGAGTCAATATTGGTGCATTATTAGGTACTCTGGGTATTGGAGGTATCGCATTTGCCTTAGCAGCCCAAGACACTGTAAAAAATGTGTTCGGCGCTTTCACTATATTGACAGATAAGCCTTTCAACATAGGTGATACGATTCGCGTGGATAATATCGAAGGTACTGTGATTGATGTTGGAGTTCGAAGTACAAAAATCATGGACTACAATAAACGTATCATCACTTTCCCTAATTATAAAGTTACAGATGCTTCTATCATAAATATCTCTTCCGAACCGATGCGTCGAGTCGTCTTGAAACTTGGATTGACATACAACACAACATCCGAAAAAATGAAAGAAGCTTTAAATATACTGAAAGCCATTCCTAAAAGAATAGAAAATGTATCTTCCAAACCATCAGATACCACAGCTGTTTTTACAGAATACACAGACTCTGCACTGAATATCATGTACATATATTTTATAGAAAAACAGGGAGATATTTTAATGGTAACTTCAAATGTAAATATGGAGATTCTAGACTCATTCAATAAAGCAGGCATTGATTTCGCATTCCCAACACGAACGATTTACGTTGAAAAGGATGAATTGGCTGATTTGGCAAAAGAGAAAAAATAGTACGCACACTTTATCCTCAAATCACCCCACTAATATAAATCCAATGTAACAAAAAAAATCCCGACGGTATATAATGATTTCTATACCGCCGGGATAATACAGATACTTTTTCAATTCTATCACACTCATACCACACCAATACTCAACCCATATCTACCTTATTTACAATCATCTGAAAAAGACTCAAGTACCTTTTTCGCCATTTCAACCCGTTTCTTTAAATACATGCAGACAGTTTCCCATCGATAATAAGGAAAACGGGAAGTTGAAACAGGAAGTGTCATTTCTTTTTCATTCAAAAGAAATTTCACCCATATTTCTCGAGCCTTGTCATGATAAAAAATCCACTGTACATTAGCAGCCATCGGAGCAATCTCATAATCTTTCCAATATTTAGATACAGAATCAGGAACAACAACTTTAACATCCGTTCCTTCTATACCCATTAATGCTACAAAAGGAATAACTGTCTCTGCATGAGCAAAACGAAAGTTCGCCCTGGTATCCGACTTGCCCTTTATCACTTCATCAGCTGAATGAATAAATTCTGATAGCAGAGGCCATGCAATTGCAACAGGCAACATTCGCCCAATCGGCGAAGAACTTTTACTCATATATTGTCGCAAATTCTGAGTCTGCCAGTAATTATCCCATTCACCTATTGTGAAAAGACCATCCAAATTTATCGGAGTACCTGTATCTGGTAGTATGGCAGCAATGGAGAATAAAGCCATGACAAATTCCTCTGCCTCCTTATCTGTTTCCTGTCCTGATTCCAGAAAGAAGTTTTCCATAACAGAAGCAGAAGAAATCTTTCGTCGCACAAAAGTCTCGTATATAGGACGCCAATCACCATTTTCTTTATAATCAACATAAGATTGGTTTAAATCGAAGAAACGAAGAATATCATTATATTGCTTCCCTTCATTGCGTTGTATGTGTAAAGAAGAATTAAACTCTACCATACAAGCAAGAAATGCATCCATACTATGTATACAACGGGGAACATATGTCGCAATTGCCTGCACTTTGACAGAATCACTGAATAACTGTGGATAGCGTTCTATCATACGTCTGGCAATACCCCGTTGTTCCTCCTCTCCCACTACTGATAACTTCCCCCATTGTCCGTCAAAAGTTTCCGATAGATTCTGTATTGTAGAAAGCAAGGTTACCCCTCCTGATGTTAGCCTATTTTCCCGCTGAGCCAATTCCAGAATCTCCTTCACTCTATTCAAAGCCTTTCCTGAAGTTGGAAAACGCGCTCCATGTCTTCCCAAATGGTTAACATAAAACGGAACCATACTATCCTGAAAAAAAACAAACGAGTCTTTCACAATAGGATACGGCATGGCTGTCCCCGCGTATTGTTGTATCCTATCCTGTCCCCATAAGATGGAAACGGGGCAAAACATAAAAATTCCAATTAACAATAATCCTTTCATATCATAAATCTTATATGTGTAGATTATAACGATGAAAGAAGGATTATGTTTACTTATAAACGACTCTGAGAGAATTCAATACCATAGTATGAAGGCATCTTCGGTTGTTATACATCTTCAGCCAACGGCCATCAGAAAGAACGATATATGGAGTTATATCATTTATTATCAAAATATTAAGCCACAACTTTTATCTATTACAAGTTTGAAATATTGACTGCACGGCATAGTTACTTAGCAATAAAACACTACATGGGATAAACATATAAATAGTACTAATATAGCCAGCCAGCCTATTATTAAAATGAAAATTGTTGTTAAATCCTTTTTTTACACCCAAACCATTTTCTTACACAACATGTTTTTTTTCAAAACGGGACCGATGGTTTTCCGTCTGATATGATTCCTCAAACCATCTGTCCCAACAATATTATTTTAACTAAAACTTAATATTATGTATTTTATTTGGTACATTATCATTGGAATCGTTGCCGGACTCATAGCCGGCAAGATTATGAGAGGAGGCGGTTTCGGACTTCTCATTAACCTACTCGTAGGTATTGTAGGTGGCGTATTGGGTGGCTGGGTATTCGGCTTGTTGGGAATTACTACCACAGGCCTTCTGGGTAGCCTTTTCACCTCTGTTATCGGTGCAGTCCTATTATTGTGGATCATATCCTTCTTTCGTCATCCCAAGAGAACTGATATTTAAATTTTTATTAACCTAAACCCTTTTTGATTATGGAAACTAGTAAATCTAACTTTTTGATTGGGCTGGCAATAGGTTCGGCCATCGGAGCACTTGCTCAACGTTTTTCACGTACGGCAAAAGCCAAGATGCTAAAAAAGAAAATTCATAATGCCATGGCAAAGATTGCCGATCGCGCTGAAAGCCTTACAGAAACCGTGAGAGACAAAGCACTGGATGCAAGTACCAAAACCGCCGACAAGGTTGCAGATGCGACCTTTGACGTTGCCGAAAAGGCTGACACTCTGAAAAGTAAAGTCCATGCAGCTGCTTTAGAAGCCAAAAAATAGGCTACTATAACAAACAACTAAAATTACGGGATGTATTTTCAATGCTTCCCGATCCATTTCACCTGAATTAATGATTAATGAATATGAAATGGAACAATAAATGCCAATATACTCCCGCATCCCTGCGGGAAAAGAGTTATGAAGAACTGTACACGCTATGCCTGTCCGCCTATACAGAGGGCCGTACGGATGAGAGGAATAAAAGCTTGGAAGCGTATAGACTCAGGTGCAGCTGTCTGTTCGGAAACAAATGTATGGACTCTTCCCTTTCCGTGGGAGTGCGGAAAAGGATATGCGACGGAAATTGTCATTATATAAAGAAATATATGTCTGAACTGGACAAACTGGAGGAATAAAATTCATTTTCTCCGATCCTTTCTCATTTATATCTCTACCGACAACTTTACCCTCTTGACTTGATTGGACAAACCTCTTCCGGTCTGTACATACGGCCCGGCAAGGATATTCCTATCTTTAATATACAGATGTACATCTAAAATTAACCTGAATTATTAACTTAAAAATGAATCTGTTATGTTTTACCATGTAAAAGATCTTCAGTTCAATGCCCGTGTATCACAGCCGGATCCTCGTTTTGCTCGTGTGATGCTTGAGGCATTCGGAGGGGCCAACGGTGAGTTGAAATCCGCTCTACAGTACTTTGTACAGGCATTCAGTTGCCATAACCCCTACCCTGACAAATATGACATGCTCATGGATATTGCCACTGAGGAATTCGGCCATCTTGAAATCGTAGGTGCAACCATCCAGATGCTCCTCGGACCAGTAAACGGAGAAATGAAGGATGTATTGGAAGATACTCCTCTGCGTACCATGATGGGAGGAAAAGCAGGCAAAGAGGATCTTATCCACCAAGCCTTCACCAATCCTGCGTTTCTGGTAACAGCTCCCGGTAGTCCCGTACTGACCGATAGCAACGGGAACCCATGGTGTGCCACCTATGTATCGGCCAATGCTGACCTGACAGTGGACCTGCGTTCCAACATGGCGGGTGAAGCACGTGCCAAGATAGGTTACGAAAACCTTATCCCACTTACGGATGACCCACTTGTAAAAGAAACGCTCACATTCCTTATGACTCGCGAAGTGACCCATTTTCAACAGTTTGAGGCCGCTCTGGAAACTATTCAGCCTAACTTTCCTCCGGGAGTATTCCAAACATCCCCCCGATACAGTAACCTTTATTTTAATGATTCCAAAGGAAAGGAAGCCCGCGGACCATGGAACGAAGGCAAAAGTACGAGGCTCAAAGAAGAATGGCAATATATTGAGAATCCACTGGAGGAAGTCAGAAGTACTGACGGACTACTTCAACGTAAACCTAAAGGCACCAAACGTACGGAAAAGGAAGTACGCCAGACAGATGAAAAACTAGCCAAGGAACGGAGCAGCGAGATACTCTCCCATATCCCTAAAGGAGAAATGCGTTGGTGTGAATATGGAAATGCTAAGAACGGAAACAAATAAGACTTCCAGTTCTACTATTGTTTAACTTAAAAACTAAATTTTATGACAACAAAGAACGAAAAAAAACAGATGGAAGCAAAGGGTGGCAAAAAGTGTACCCAAAGCAAAGCTAAAGAAAGTAAGCCTGCTGCTTCAAACAAAAAATCGGAAAAGAAATAACTTGATCTTCCGACAGTATGAAGTCTAAATCTTCATCCCGGTGGAGAACTGGTTTCTCCACCGGAAATCCTAAAGCATATTGTATAACAAGCAAAAATAGAGAACTATATGAAAAAGATAATGTTTATCACACTGACAATTTTATTTGCACTGTCCGCATCATCCTGTCGGGACAAAAAAGAACAGAACCGGACAGAACAGCAGATTGAAAATGCAAAAGAAAACGTAAATGACGCATTAGACAAGGCCTCTAACAAAATAGAGGATGGTGCCGACAAAGTTAAAGATGCCTGGAAAGAAACCAAGAAAGACGTGCAACAAGGTACAGAAAAGGTAAAAAAAGAAATAAAAAAGGATTATAACAAAGCTAAAGATGAAGTAAAAAAGCAGCTTGATTAAGACTGCCATATAAGCCTTTATATCTCGATTTACTATCTCTCATTTAATTTATACAGGTATGAATATTCTTGCTATTTGGGTCGTTGGAATAGTTCTGACTATAAGATGCGCCTGGGAAATAGGTTGCCTGAGAATACCGAAAGAAAAAAAACTTATGGCAATCCTGCTGGTAGTCCTTACAAGCTGGATAGGAGCATTCCTCTATACTTTCTTCTTTAAAGAGAAGGTAGGAGCATGGCTAGACAGGTAATGACGAAAACCAAATTGGTAAGATATTCGGGTGTTTAAAGTTCTAATAAGAAAAGGACAGTGCGTGATGCATAGTCCTTTTGAAAATATGGCAAAAAAAGAATACTTGGATATGTTTATTTGATACAGTTTTAAGTTGTTATTTGACTGTAAACAGATTAAAAAGAATACACATGAAGTGTACACTGCGGGGGCGTAAAATAAACTGTGTCATGCGGCGTTTTCTTCCAAGCTCATCGGTCGGGGATCGGCCAGCGCCAAGGGGGTGCACCAGCACTCCCGACGAGCGTAAAGTTACAACAATTTAAATCTGTCTCCAAACTTTATCGCTAATTGTTGTGCGATGGCCGCCCAGTTGGCTATGGGCATGGTCCATTTCTTACGTATGTTGCGGTAAGCGAGATAAACCAACTTTTCAAGGGCGGTGTCGTTAGGGAACACGCCCTTGTTTTTTGTCACTTTCCGCACTTGGCGGTGATAGCCCTCGACTGTATTCGTGGTATAAATCATACGTCGTATATCCGACGTAAACTGGAAGTATTCAGTAAGCCTTTCCCAGTTATCCTGCCAAGACTTGATAACGATAGGGAGGGAACGATTAACATTCAAAATCTCTACTCATTATCAGCATCTTACCCAAAGTCTCAACTTTAATGACACCGAATAATTCACCGCATATATGCTGCAACTTTCTTCCTGTTACACTTAAAATTTCTTCTGCAAATGTAGCAAAAAGACTGTAAAATCGCAAATCCACTGCCTGATTTAACGTACATAGTTTCTATAATTTTCTTCTAACAATAATTGCAATTTAGAAAGAGGATAAAGAAATTTGCCTCCAACAACAGTATAAGCTATCTCTTTTTCATCCCGCAATTTTTGTAAAGTTCGATTTGAAATATGCAACATACCACAGACTTCTTCTCCGGTCATATAAACCTCATTGGCAATAGGTACGGGTAAGTCTTGAATTGCAAGGATTTCTTTAGAACACCTTTTTAGTCTTCTCATCATCCCAATATACTCCTCTGATTGTTTTGTTATCACTCCGTCCATTTCTTATTTATTCTTTTGAGTTAATATTTTAACCAAATCATTCTCTTTATACATATACTTTCCTCCAATATTAGAACATGGTATAATTCCATACTCCCTATAACTTTGCAAACTTCGTTTAGAAATATTCAGAGCTAAACAAACTTCCTGAGCGTCCAATCATTTTTCTCCTTCAATCGAACCATACTTTTTTTTGACAGTTTCAACCTGCATGAATAAACTCTCAATTTGTTGTTTCAACTGTAAATACGCACTTTTTTCAATTACAACTAATTCCATAATAAATTGATTTATACTTTTACTTTTTCTCAAGCAAATTAAAGCACATTCCCCTATCCTACCAAGATATTTGAATCAAAGTCAGTTTTTGTCAACTATTGTCATATCCAAACACATAAAATTCCTTTTAACTACATAAGACTGATTATATAATTTGGTGAAATAAAAGAAGGACCTGTTTAGCTTTTATATAGCAAACAAGCCCCTCTCTCCTCCATTCATATACTATCCTACATTCTTATTCCTTTATTTTTCGATACCATTATGCTATCCTTGACCTTTATTTCTCTTGAGACCTCACCCTGACGCATATTTGGAAAATGCTCATTCAGCAAATCGCCTGCCAATCTTTTAGCTTTCTCCTGCATCTCGTCGTATACATTCAATCTGTCCGGTCCTAACAGTTTTTTTTCAATCTCTTCAAACTTGTCGTAAAAACTGAACTCATCCGGATATTCATCGACCAGTCCGTCCCTCGGATACCCTTGTTCCCGGATGAATAGTAAGGTCATCCGGTCATAATTATCCGGACTTCGTGGCAATCCCAATCCTTCCCCTATTTCAGTCAGATTGAAGTAATTTTCCCATGTAGGCGCAAGGTCAAAAGTCTTGCTTTCCACTACATTCTTCAAAACAGACCTGTCCTGATATGCGCACCGTTCCATTGTTTCCTCATCTACCCAGTCTCCCCGCTCATTTTTACAGAGGTTTACCTTTCCTTCCATTAAGGAAGGCCATCCGCTCAGCTCATGGACGGCCAGAGATTTTAAAGGAAAATCAGGTTCAAAGAAACTGTTCTCCACATATTTATACATATAACTGTTGAATTGCCATTCTCCATTTGTATTGTCGTCAAAGAGAAGTACGCCCTTATCCGTTTCAACGGCAGAGTAATAATGGTTCCCGCGTTTCAGGTCATCCAGCATTTTCTCCACCATTTTAGGTGAGGATTGTATTTCCTCCCACATGCCGGGTGTCAGTATCCGTTTAAAATGCTCATCTTTTGACAACGGGTCTATATCTTTTCACAGGCAATACACCACTTCCGATACACGCAGGTAACTTTGCAATCCGATTCCCTGCCCATCCATTGCTTTTTCCAATGTTTTCAAATAGTTACTGTTATTTCTCTTCCGCAAAGGAGGGACCATTGCCAGGTCAGGCACATCATAGTATAAAACGCCTGTTGTCGGTATCTCTTTTCCTCTCAGAGCCTTTTCCACATCTTCCTGCATGAAATCCAAAAAGCCTTCTTTACCCTTGCCTTTCATACTGATGTGTATCGGATTGAAGTGTCCGTCCACTGTGACATACACACTGCCACTCTTGTTCTCTTCTTTTTCCATATTTCAAAACTAAATTTTCATTCCACGCCTTTCCCTTTTCATGGGAACTTTCACCGACATGTTCGGACCGGAGAAACGGGTATTGTCAGGCCGCGCCACCAGTTGCGACATGATCCGTTCCTGTTCTTTTGTCAGCGGGACCTTTACTAAAGGCTGATTTCTCAAACGGTTGAAGTTTCTTAATGTGGGTGCCATATCCAACCGTTTTGTACAAATCCCGTAATTTAATATCCCCGGCGAGGCCACCTGCCAGTCACCCATTGTACCCCGGTACCTTGCATTCAGTGGTACTACTTCATAAAATCCCAGTTCCTTCGGTTTTCCCTTTCTTTCAAAGAACTTTTCAGTTATTCCGTCCAATAATTTGGCCAGTTCCTTATCTCCTGCTTCTGTCTTATCAAACAGCAATACCTTTTGTCCGTATTCCACTGCCGTACAAGTAGGAAATACAGCCAATCCGTTTCTTATCACATGGCCGTCCGTTCCGAAACGGTGTGCCAGCCGCTGGTAGTCCTCATTCTCCGCCAGTGCCGTATGTGCTGCCGAAGCGGACAGTTGCCTGATTCCCCTTTCCTCGCAGAATGCCGCATCCCGTAGTCTCACCACCCCCGAAGGATAAATCTTCTCCCGTTCCAATACCGGAGTGAGCCGTTCCAGATAGTCCCTGTTGTCCGTTCCGAGGATAGTGGGAATCATGGACTTGTCCCTGAAATCGAAACGGAACATTCAATGGTCGGGTATAAACTCCTTACCAGTGGTATGAAAGGCTACATTGTTGCTGATATAGCATGCGAACCCTTCTTCACCTTGTCCCCGCATACTCAAATATACGGGACGATAGAAAGCGTCCAGCGTCATGTACAGGCTGCCGTTTTCCATACAGTCTGTATTCATTCTCTTTTCCATAAGCATATTATATAATCAGTTGTTTTTTTTCTTTCTTCTGCGGAACAACGGAAGAGACATGTTTCGCTGCCTGACACCCCGGTTTTTCCGGTTCCGGCTCTTTGGATTGTTGAGACGAACACTTTTCCGGAGTTTTTGCTCTTTGTGATGTCCGGTTCGCTTTTCCGCCCAGCTTGAACTCCCCATCTGTAATGTGGAACTCCGATTGCAGGATGTCCCTCGCCATTGTTTTGGCTTCCATCTGCAAGGCCGCATAGCCGAAGTCGTGCGCCGAGAGTGGGGCTTCCCGTCTCGCCTTTATACTGTCCCCCAGCTTCTCCGTCAGTTCCTTGAACTCATACTGATAGCTGAACGGATGGAAATGGTCCGCTTCCATAAGGCCGGCATACCCGTTCTCCGAAATATACAGCAGTGCCGCAACGTCATAATTACGGGGTGAGATACCCAGACCGAAATCTTTTGTCAAACGGTCAAAATTATTGAAGTCGGGACGTAAGTCGTATTTGCCGGTGCAGACGGCACCTACCAGCATCTCCTTTCCCAACATCTTTTCGGGCGTGAAGCTGCATACCGATTTTCTTAATTGTATATCATCCCTGCGCAAGTCTGCTTTTGAGAGTTTGTCGATACAATTATCGGCCAGTTCAACCATCTGCCGCATGGGAATCTCTATTTCATACAGTTTAAGTGTTTCCACTTTTTTACTGAAGTTGAAGAAACTGTCTGCCAGATGTTGTAAGTAAGTGGTACGTGCTTTCATTCCCTTTACACTGTCCGAGAAGAGAAGTACACCCTCATCCGTTGCCACAGCAGACATGCGCTGATTCTCATTGTCTGCCGAAACGGGCAAGTTACCCGTTTCGGCAGGGATGACAGAAGCGGGCGTGTTCCCCGTCTGTGTTGTCCGGTGATGTAACCAACGGTCTGCCCAATCTTTCAATAGTCCCATAACTTGATTCTTTTTGCATAACTTAATGCCTGCAAAGAAAATACATCATCTGACAACCCACAATAAAGAGGGAATCCGAGTCGGGCTTTGGCGTCCGTTGGCGTATGACTTTTAAATTAGCCGTTTCTCCAGCATCCGGTTATAACTTACACGCAAGGAATCAATAAATGGAGTAGTGTCCGTACAACGGTCAAACACTTTTCCCCGTTTGGTATATAGTGCATTTATTTTCAGATGAAACATATCCTCAAAAGCCCGAATTACACTTATCACAGTCAGCTTGTCGCCATTTCTCGAACTTATTGCACCGGCAGCCATCAACGCAGCCACCAGTTCAATCAAATCACTGTCTGTACCGTTCCAAGTCAACATGACAACAGATTTATTTTCTGCATCCTTTATTATTTCAGATTTCAATTCGGGAATAATATTCCCATATCTGAATAATTCTTTAACCATTTCTATCTCTGCATTGAGGAGAGATAACGCCTTACCGATAAACACATCGTACAAGACATGTCTTTTCTCCAACATTTGTTCCGATGCTATTTGTATAGAAACCAATTCTATTTTGGTATAATTCAAGCGACGTAACTTCAATATTTGGTTCTCATTTTGTGGAAGTTCTCCAAGCAGAGTTACAAAATTATCATAAGCAGCGGGCAATTCTTCCGCCACTTGTACCATACCCTCCAAGTAGGAGGCAAATAGGTTAAAAAGGAGTGCACTTGTTAATGTTTTCATCGCATCACATTTTAGGTTTTATCAATAATCAACAGCACTATCAACCATCATAAGAATATTAAACGCAAATGCTATGCCATAAAATAAAACACATATAAACTATTGAAGGACAGATAATATACAAATAGTATACAACTATATGTACGATAAAAAATTGTAGATAGGACACAATATGTCTGATTTTAGGACACACTTTATTCCAATCTGTACTTTTTTAATTTAAGATAAAGCGTACTGCGACTTATGCCTAATAACTGTGCTGCTGCTTTCTTGTCATTTCCCGTCATTTCCAATGCTTTGATTATAGTTTTCCGTTCTCCCCGTTCATCCTTTAAAGCATACCCCTTCGTCCGTTTATTAGGAAGGAGTTCTATATCATCTACTGTAATCCAGTCATCCTTTGCCAATAGGACAGCTCGTTTAACCACGGCTCGCAATTCACGTATGTTTCCAGGCCATGAATATGTCCTAAGTCTTTTTTGTGTTTCCCTATCAAACCCCTTGACACCCTTACCCAACTCCCCGTTAGCTATCTCTAACATAAATTCTGCCAATGGAATAATATCTTCTATACATTCTGACAATAGAGGTACCTGTAACTGAAATTCATTCAAACGATGGAACAGATCTTCCCTAAATTTCCCTTCCATTATAGCTTTTTCTAAATCCTCATTTGTTGCAGTTACCAGTCGTATATCGGCTTCTATCTCTTTGCTACTGCCTATGGGACGATAATGTTTCTCCTGCAATGCACGTAGCAACAATATTTGCACATTCATGTCCAGGTTGCCAATCTCATCCAAAAATAATGTCCCATGATTAGCCGAAGTAAATACACCTATCTTGTCTTCCATTGCACCTGTAAATGCCCCTTTTACATATCCGAATAATTCCGATACGGCAAGTTCCTTCGGTAATGCTCCACAATCCACCGCTACAAACGGAGCATTCATACGTTTGCTGAAGGTATGGATTTGTGAAGCCACCCATTCCTTTCCCGTACCAGATGCTCCCCGTATCAAAACTGTCATATCTGATGGAGCTACTAACCTAATATAATGCTGTAATTTTAACGACAAAGGGCTTTGCCCCATATAGAATGCATGTGCTGTTTTGCTGTTTTTTTTCTTACGTCCCAATACTTCTCGGATAATAGAAAGTACCTTTTCTGTCTGAATTGGTTTGGCTAAATAGTTTTCAGCCCCTTTTTTTATAGCTTCCACGGCTCCCGGTATATCAGCATAGCTTGTCATGATAAGAAATGGAATGTGATAGTTTTCCGATTTCATCCATTCCAATAATTCCATACCATTATTCCCTCCGATTTGGAAACCCGAAAGTACCATGCCCACTTCATTTTTACACAGAAATAGTTTCGCTGCATCTATTGATAATACATAACGGACATTCATTCCATGGTTTCTCAACCAATTTGCAGTGGTGCGTGCATATACACAATCATTTTCCACTATTAATATAATCCCAACATTTTTATACATTATTCATCACCTCAAATCTGTACCCATCCATAAATTTCCATGCAAATCTTCTTTTATAACATATACAGCATTTCCCGGTAAACTATTAGGATCAGTCGCGTTATGATAATAGTTTTGCATACGATAATCATCTAAATTAAAGATTGTCAAACCATTTCCTATATGCCCTAAATACAAATTACCTTTTCTGTCATCGTAACAACAGTAGTTGTGTCCGTTGAATCCTTTTATTTTATCACTGGCGTATCGAACTGCTTTTTTTGTTTCCTTATTATAGCAGATAACATCTCGTTGAAAATTTATTATCCATATATCATTGTTAGAACCAAATGTTAAATGCCGAATATTTTGTAAAGAAAAACCGTCCAAATGCGTAAAATTCTCAAATTTCATGGTTGAGCAATCCAAAACACTTAAATGCTCGTTAGTACCTATCCATAATTTGTTCTCTTCTTCATCATAAAATAATTTATTGATAGCTGAGTTATGTAGATCTGAGTTTAATGTGGTATAGGATGTGAAATTTCTCCCATCAAAACGGCTCAAGCCCGATTGAGTAGCTATCCAAACAAAACCCTGCCGGTCTTGTGCAATATCAGTGACATAATCATTGGAAAGTCCATCGATTCTACTTAAGTTCTTAAAATAGTACGATTGAGCTATCGAATAAGAACAAATTATGAATAACGCCAAAATGGAAAATATATATTTCATGTATAGCAATAATTAACTAGGTAAAGGTAGTAACTTCTGAGGATTCTAAAGACTTTTAAGAAGCAGTAATTTAGAGAATTACTTCCTCCTATAATTTACTTGTACCCTCAACACTGTAAATGAATAAGGAGGTAAAGTCAAATTCTTCACATCATCCCATGATATCTTAACTTCTGTCGGTTTTGCGGTTTTGTTATCCGGTGTTCCCGTCAGGGTTGTTTTCGCGATTTCCATAGGGGTTGCTTTCAGGGCTTTGAGATCCAACTTGGTTTTAGCCTCGACAGGGAGGAGGTTTACCAGTTTTATGATGATGTCCCCTGTTTTTTTATCCCGCACGATTGATTTACCAATACGTTTTGCCACAGCTTGATCATTATTGGAGAGTTTAATAGAACTATACCAATATTCATCGCCGCTATGTACACCAAAAAGTTTCTGTACAAAATAACCTACCGAAGGTTTAACTTCCGTATTATTGAAATAAATCAGATCAGGATTCCATTGGGTAAAACCTTCTTTCGCCAACAAAGGGGCATAAGTGCTCATCAGAACAATATCACCGTTTCTTTCGACATTTGTCAGATGCAATGCTTCGAGTAAGGCCGTTTCTATATTGTTATGGCGTCCCGATATGTGAGCGGCGTATTCTCCAAGATATACTTTCGGTTTGCTGCGATCGTATCGGTCGTAATATTCCTGGTTATGAATAAACCATCCAGGTGCCTGATAGTAGTGTTCATCGACGATGGATACACCTAATTCTGTAGCAAATTCCCAGCCTCTCTTATAATCCGAGCCTTGAGAGAAAGGACCTGTGGTTCCGATTACGGTAATTTCCGGATGTTTCTCTTTCAGAGCTTTATAGATCAGGGCAAAGCGTTCTTCAAATACATCGGAAATTAAGTCTTCGTTGCCGACACCAATGTATTTCAGGTTAAAGGATTTCGGATGTCCGGCATCCGCACGCATTTTTGCCCATTTACTTTTCTTGGGATCACCGTTTGCCCATTCTATCAGGTCGAATATATCTTGGATATAAGCGTCCATCTCGCAAAGAGGTATTCCTCCCTGTTGTCCACCTAAATGAGATTTATGATCTATGGCAGAATTCTGGCAAGATACGGCTGCGGGAACAATGGGGACAGGTTCGGCACCTATGTCTGAACAAAATTGGAAATATTCGAAATAACCCAGCCCCGTAGTCTGATGATAGCCCCAAATATTAGATTGGCATTTACGGGCTTCCAAAGGACCAATGGAGTTTTTCCATTGGTACATATTATCAAGTCCGTTTCCATGTATGAGGCAACCGCCGGGGAAGCGTACGAAATGGGGCTTCATGTCGGCAAGTGTTTGTGCCAGATCGGCACGAAGACCATTCTTACGCCCTTTGAATGTTTTTTGCGGGAAGAGGGATACCATATCCATAGCGATGGTTCCGGTAGTCTGGGGTATGATTTCCAGGCGGGCTTTCGTCGCCGACCGTTTAGCGGTAATAGTCAGGGAGTGCTTTTTCCAATCTTTCTGCAATGCAGGGGTGATTACTTCTCCACAGAGTGTTCCGTCTTCATCAATTAAACGAATCTTTAGTTTATTTGATTTTCCCTCCAAGGTACGGGCAAAAAGAGACAGGTCATATTTGTCGTTTGCTTTGAGTACGATACCACCGAAACCTTCGTTTAATAGAGAGGCGCCGGTTTGTTCTATTTTTAGTAAGGCATAATGAGGATTGTTCTTATGAATAGGATTATCTGTCACTATCTCGAAAGAGGCATTCTCTCCTTTCAGTTGCCAGAACGATTTGGAGTTCCATTCCTTACGGTCTTTTGAAGAATATTCAAATCCGCGGTTCTGAATCAGTTCGGCATAGATTCCTCCGTCGGCGGCATAGTTGAGGTCTTCGAAGAAGATACCTATCAAGTTATTGCTGATCGTTTTATTTTCGCCCGTTACGGTAATCTCGACATCGACAGGTTTGAGGTTGGCAAAACGAGTAGGGTCTTGCCTCATGGTTTCCCAGTTTTGCTGATTTTTGATTGCAGATAGCTGTACTCTATCCTGTAATGCCTGCACCAAACTCCACGATACTTTATGTATGGTCCCTGTCTCTTCTTTACCGGAAATAAGGACGTGTTTGCGCTGATTGGCACGCGCTTCTTCCTGGATCTCAGTGATGGGAGAATAGGTTTTAAAATCCTTAGTGGTCGTTCTGTATATCCTTTTTATCCCTTTTTTGTCACCCAGCCAAGTGAGAGAGTAGCTGTTGCTATTCACATCGAAGGTGAGTTCTAATTCTTTGAAATTATTCTTGTAGTCAAAGATGGGGTAGGATTGAGGTTTCCAATTAATAAGATCGGTAGAGTTACTATAAGAAAACGAACGTACATCGTTGTTCAACGTCCATACAATGTGCCAGCAACCGTCTGCCGACTGAAATAAAAAAGGATCGAACATCTGTTTCCCACCTTCTCCTCCTGCATAGTCAGAGCGAAGAAAAGAATATTCCGGACCAATAGGGTGCCAGTGCTTTTGGTCATTGCTCCATGCAAAGAATAATCCGGCACGGTTTTTATTTTTATCTGTGGTATATGCAAACAGATAGGTTGAATCCGGCTCATTGGCACATACGTTCGGAGAAAATAATCCGAAGCAGAATATGAGAAGGATGAATTGAAATATCTTTTTCATGATTTATTTAATATGAATGGATTTATTTTTTTCAGATGGTCGGAATTACCTTTTTTATGCTACCATCTTCGTTAAACTCTAACCGGTCGATACATACTTCCCTGTTGTATCCGGCTTCTCTTCCCATTTTTATACCATCCGGACATCTAAAGCGATGATACACGATATACCATTCATCTTTGCCGGGAATCTTCAAAATGGAATGGTGCCCTGTGGCATAAATATCTTTGTCTGCATCTTTAGAAAGAATTACCACGCTTTCAGATGCTTTGACTGGTCCCGTTGGAGAGGTTGACCTTACATAGCGAACTTCATAATCGGGGCTACGGGTATCGTTTTTCGACCAGGTGAAGTAATAGTAGCCATTGCGGTAGAAAACATATACTCCTTCGCTATGAAAGTCAGCATTCGGGATCAGAATCCGGGTAGTATTGGGTTTTACCGAGATCATGTCGTCATTCAACTCGCACACGGCCATAAAATAATTTCCCCAATACAGGTAGTTCTTTCCTGTTTTTGGATCGATAAAAACATCGGGATCTATATTCTGTCCTCGTGTCATACCATCAGTTTTTTTATCTATCAACGGTTTGCCCGAGTCTTTGAAGGGTCCCGTCGGATAATCGGCAACCGCTACACCAATCTTTTGAGCAGCCGTAAAATAATAATAGTATTTATAATTGCCGTTCTTATCCTTCTTCTCGATAATACAGGGAGCCCATGCATGTTTATCCGCCCAGGATACATCCTTTTTCAGATCAAGAATCACTCCTTCGTCTTTCCATGTTTTTAAATCGTCGGAAGAAAAGGTCTTAAAGTAGGTACCCGTCCAGCCGGTGAAGCCGTCACTGGTAGGATAAATATAGTATTTTCCGGTCTTTTCAGCATACAATATTTCCGGATCGGCATACAAGCCTTTTAGTATCGGATTGTGCCCCTCTTCACCTGTTCCTATCATTATTTTGTTGGTTGTAGAACAAGCCACAACCAACAGAAGGAAAATGAGTAAAGAGACAATATGAAAGTTTTTCATAAGAGTAAGTATTATAAATTTCATTTAAACTGCATATCCAGCTTCCAATGTCTGGTCAGTCGTTCTGCTTCTTCCTTCGTTATCGGGATTACAGCTCCATGTTTGGGTGAGGTGTAATTGGTAGTTTTCATCACTCCGTTATTAAACTGTCCGAGATTTTTAAAGTTGACAAAATCAGATGTTTCTATAAATCCGAAGTTATGGACATTCTGTCCGTAGCAGTCGTACATCAGCACCCATTTGTCCTCACCGATGCGTTTCCATACATTCGGGGCTTCACATGCCCTTGGTTCGGGATCGTACCAGCGAGGGTCATACAGATAATCGCCATTGACCTTATCGGAAACCGCTTGTTTGACACCTGCCGTTCCGTCATGGGAAACATAGAACATACGGTATTTATCACCGACTTTGGTAATATCGGCATCAATGGCTGAGACTTTTTCGTTGGGATAGGCGAACAAGAGTTCGGGCATCGATTCCAAACGGTCGTAATCATCGTTGACATAGACGTAATATAACCTATTCGGTTCGTTACGGAAACGCATGGTATAGTAGATCATGAGTTTACCTTTCTCTTCATCGTATATGGTTTCGGGTGCCCAGGCACAGCCTATTTCCTGAAAGCGTGCAGAGATATCGGTGAAACGAAGATTCGTACGTTTCCAGTTCACCAGATCCCATGATTTCATCAGTACCAATCCACGGTTGTTTCCCCAGGCATATATTTTTCCGTCACGTTCCCATTCAGTTTCCCGCTTGCCGTCTCTTTGGGCAAAGACATGGAGGTCGGTCATCGACATATAAAATGCACCGTCCGGCCCACGGTAGATATGGGGATCACGAATGCCTTTCTGGTCGGCAATCGTATCGCCTGCCATAATAGGGTTGCCACCATTCAGGGCGGTGAAAGTATATCCATCGGGGCTGACCGCCATATATAAGCCGTGTGTATCGTCTTTGTGGAATACCATCAGGTATGCGCTCATATCTTTTTCCTGAGGAACTGCGTTCTTATAGCGGAAATCCCGGAATCCGGCCTTGCCTTTCCCTTCAGAAACAAGGGCGATTCGCAAGGCATAGAATCCGTTATAGCTATTATGGTGCATGGCTGAGACATTGATATTTTCAGCCAACACGCTCCAATTGCGATTGTCCTTACTTGCAAAAAAATTGCAGTTATTACCTTGGTTCAGTATCTTCAGAAAGAAGCGTTTTCCGAATTTATTCGGTAATTCGTGAAAGGTATCGGCATCTTTGTAAATGGTGAACTTATTGCCATCGGATACAATTCCAGCGTATGCCTTTTCATTGTAATAAAGCATCAGACCGGCACGGTTTCCTTTACCGATTTCCACTTCGACCTGAGTTTCGTAGGTTTTGTCGGTTGCCGTAGCCAGTAGTTTGCGATTATCGGCAGGGGTGGCTCCTTTGGCTGCCAACCACAAGACATTGTCTCCGATGGTTGCTGACTTCGGAGCATATTCTTTCCAGAATGTCCATTGCAACCCCAATTCTTCCGATGAGAAATTGTCCGACAGTTGCATGCCGTGCTTTATGTTTTTCTGAGGAATGATGGGTTCCGCTGTAGATTTGGCCTTTAACCAACCGTCCGAAGTCCATTCGACAGGTTCTATCAGCGTTTGCCGTCCTAATGTATGATAGCCGTTGGCATAAGCATGGTAAATAATCCACCAATTGCCATTCACATCGTCTATAAGAGTGCCGTGCCCTTTCGACCACCAGTTATCACTTTTGCTATATGTATGTACAAGGGGATTATAGGGGGAGTTTTCCCAAGGCCCGTGTACACTTTTAGACCGGGCGACAACGACCATGTGACTGGTCGGAGGTCCTGCCGTTCCACCCTGTGCGGAGATCAGGTAGTAATACCCGTCCTTTTTGATGAATTTGGGAGATTCGAGCCACATACCTTCTGTTTCCCATTTCTTCGGGAATTTCCATCCGTCATACACTTTTCTCAGTTGTCCGACAGTAGAAAGTCCGTCATCGGAAAGTTGGATCATACGTCCGTTGTTTACATACAAGTAGCGCTTTCCGTCTTCACCGACTACATGACCGGGATCAATACCACCGACTTTGAGGTCAATGGGTTTGCTCCAAGGCCCCTTAATGTCGTCTGCCCAAACTACCCAATTGGTTCCGGCTGAAGGGAAATAGAGATAGAAACGACCGTTATATTTTATTAGGTCGGGAGCCATTGCCGAACCTTTGTATTCGGGTATGATACGGCTCACAGGTTGCCAATTCATCAAGTCCTGTGAATGCCAGATAAGAAATCCCGGCATATAATAGAATGGTGAATGTGTCATGTAATAATCCTTTCCGTCGCGTACTACTGTGGGATCGGGATAGTCGCCCGACAAGATTGCTTTGGGATAAGCTTGTGCATTGGTGTGTTGTACAAGCGTTAAGATTATTGTGATTATCAATGATATTTTCTTCAGATTCATGATATTATATTTATTATTAGTAATACAGATATCCTTATGCTATGACTATCTGACATTTCCGTTTAATACATCGCCATATATTGATGTAACAATTCCACTTTTTTGTAGCTGGCGGGGTGTGTCAAATCTGTGTAATTCTGTGATGAATGATGACACACTCCTTACCGCTAAATATTAAGAAGAGATCAATTAGACAATTTGTACAACCCACTCGCATGAGGTTTTAATGTTTGAACAAGATCATTGGATATCGTACCCATATCTTCTCCCGTCCACATATTAACAACTTTACAATCTCCGTTCAATCCCAATGTTTTCAGGTTTACTGAAATATCTTGAGACTTCTCATCATCTATGTTGAAAATAGCTAAGTACACTTCATCGGTATTTGGATTATGGGAGGTTATTGCTACTTTACTCTCATCCTGGAACAGTTGATTCACACCTGTACTTTCACGGTGCATTTTCAGCACTTCTTTATTGGTTAACAGAGATAAGGTAAACTCATCGTTGCTGGGCAGGTTGCCACCGAACATCAGAGGTGAACGGAAAACAGTAAAAAGAGTCATCAACGAATATTGTTCGTCTTTGGTCAAACGCGTCATACGGTCTGCTCCTCTTTCTCCGCGTATAGAAATACGTCCTAAAGGTATCATGTCGCAATCGGGCCAAGTTCCGGGAGCTATGTACGGATACCAACCTTGCGATACTTTGAGTAGTTGCTTAACATCCCTCCACAAGTCCCATACGTCATCAACCATACGCCACATATTAGCATGCTCGCGAACGTGCTCAGCCTTTGCCACATTAGTAGGACCGGGAGACAAACTTAATACAATTTTACGTCCGCACTGGTCGATCGCATTACGAATGAGTTCAATTTCCGGTTGATGATAAGGGTTGGAAAGGTCATCAATCTTCACAAAATCCACTCCCCACTCGGCATACATATCGAAAATAGAGTTGTAGTATTCCTGCGCACCGGGTTTATCAGCAACAATGGTGTAATTATCCCGCAACCAAGGACATTGTTGTTCGGTAGAATATATCTGATCGGCTGTTACTCCATCTATTCCTTTAATGGGTAATTTTTTTGCAACAGCTTCTTTCGGTATTCCGCGCATGATGTGGATACCGAATTTCAAACCCTTGCCATGTACATAATCAGCCAATAGTTTAAAGCCCTTTTCATCCTTAGCAGAGGGGAAACGGTTGACTGCAGGCATATATCGGCCATATTTGTCAAGGACATAACGAGGATCTTTCTGGTTATATCCACCCGCCTTGTCATTCTCTACAAACCACCGGATATCGACCACGATATATTCCCAGCCATACGGTTTCAGTTTATCAGCCATATAATCCGCATTGGCTTTCACTTCGTGCTCTTCAACTGTGGGACCGTAGCAATCCCAACTGTTCCATCCCATAGGTGGGGTTTGTGCCCATTCCTTAAATTCCCCCTTTGCAAAAGGTTCTGCTTTCTTTTCTTTGCCACCATTGCATCCTACCAAAAGTGATGCCACGATCATGGCTGTAAATAAATGATTCATATTTTTTATAATTAGAAAATTAAGGGATTATTCAACGAATATACTTAATAAATCCGTTTCAAATCACTGCTCAAAAGTAGATGAATAAAAGTAGAAAAAGGACTGTATCTTCTTCCTACTTCAACTTACGGTTAAAAAAATCATAAAGCCGGTGAAGTTCATACTCTCCTCCCAAGCTATGTCCTTTGCCCGGTATATAGAGTTGCTCGAACATCTTATCCGCCTTTATCAAAGCATCGACCACTTGCAGCGTGGAAGCCGGATCCACATTATCATCCAGTTCTCCGTTGATTAACAACAAGTCACCTTTCAGCAGATGCGCATTATCCACGTTGGAAGAACGGCTGTACGATTCATCTACCGGATATCCCATCCAAAGCTCGTTCCACCACACTTTGTCCATCCTGTTGTCGTGACATCCACAGAACGAAACCGCAGCCTTGTAGAAGTCGTTATGAAACAACAATGCCGCCATGGCATTCTGTCCGCCTGCCGACCATCCATAAATACCCACCCTTTTCGTATCCATGTATTTATATTTGCGTGAAGCAGCTTGTATCCACTTTATCCTGTCCGGGAAACCGGCATCTTTCAAGTTTTTCCAGCAAACGTCATGAAATTTTTTAGAGCGATTGTTTGTACCCATCCCGTCGATGCAGACAACGATATACCCCAGTTCTGCCAAGGAAGAAGAGCTCCAGGCAATGGGGTTGAAATCTTTGCCCACATGCGAATCATGAGGTCCGGCATAGATATTCTCTATAACAGGATAAGATCGGGACGAATCAAAATGGAAAGGACGGTAGATGGTTCCCCAGATGTCCGTTTTGCCGTCGCGTCCCTTTGCACAGAATACTTCCGGCATTTTCCAACCCAAGGCCAACAGTTCCGACACGTCGCACTTTTCCAATGTCGCTATAATACCTTTCCCGTCCACTCGACGCAATACGCTGACCGGCGGCAGGTCCGGGCGCGAATAAACATCTACAAAATATTGCTTGTCTTTCGAGAGGGTAATCCTGTGATTGCCGTTTTCGGGTGTTAAATCATAAAATCCTGTTCCGTCCGTATTGACTACACAGAAATGCAGGTTATACGGGTCTTCCCGCTTGTAAAGCCCCGATGCCATGAAATAGACTTTTTGTTGCGCGGTGTCGATATGCGTCACTTTTCTCACCACCCATTGCCCCTTTGTCACTTGCTTTTTTACTCCTCCGGTTTTCCCGTCCATAAGATACAAGTGTCTCCACCCGTCACGTTCGGACATCCAAAGTATTTCCTCCCCGTCATTCAAGTCATAACGGTAATTATCTATGTAAGAAACGAATGTATCAGACTGTTCATCGGCCAAGTGAGTGATTTTCCCATCAGCGGCATTGACCTCGCCTACAATGTATCTTTGATGTCCGCGTTGGTTGAACTCAAAGGTAAAGGCACGACTGTCCTGCCGCCATCCGGTGAGGAAAAGGCTGAACTGGTTTTCATACAACCGGGTATCTAAGGTTATTTGCTTTTTCTGCTCCACATCGAACAACGTCGGCACGGAGACAGGGAGCACATCTCCGGGTTTGGCATAGTCCCGCCATTGCAAAATGGGCTGGATTTGGCTTTGAGGACGGGATTCAAGCAAAGGTATGCGCCTGCAATCCGCTTGCCGGGTCTTCAGCGTGGCCAGCTTCTTTGAGTCGGGCGACCATTCCAGGCGGCTTTCATAGAAACAGCCCGGAGTTCCGTCCAGAGTCAAAGCTATTTCTTCTTTCTGGTCCTTTTTCCCTACCGGAGATATATACACGTTGTTGTCTTTTATATAGGCCATCCATTTGCCATTCGGCGATGCCACTTCCGCTTTGTTTCCGGCCGCATTCCGCTTACTATCCGTTTGGACATTTTTCCAGACTTCCGGTACGTGTTTCTTCAGTTCATCCAAAGTGGAAGTCCGCTTCTTCTCCCCGGTTTCGCCATTGACCAAATAGTAGAAAATGCCGTCTCTTTCCCGATTTTTATACCAAAAATAGTGCGATTCGCCCAACCATGTAGGATGTACAGCGGGAGAATAGACTTTTTCCGCTAACTTATAAAGTGTATCTGCCCGCTGATAGTCTATTATATCATGCACGGTTTGGGCAGCCACACGGATGCCGACAGATAAAGAGATTAAGGTGATAAAACAAAATAGTCTCATGCTTTAATAAAAAAAGAATTTATAAATGAACGTTATTACAGTTTATTTAAATAATTCGACAGTCTGATCAAGCATACCGTTGATATACGTGCGCAAAACGCCATCCGTGTACTCCAGTTTCAGACGAAACTCCGAGTATTTCTGCGAAGCATGCCATTGGCCGTTTGTAGAGCGCGGCACCGTTGTCCATGTATCGGCTGTTCCCAACACATTGGTACCGGCATACGTTTTTCTTTTGTAACGCACTTCAGGCTTCATCGTATCGCCATTCAAATGATACTCCAGTTTGCCAAGCCGCAACAGGCAACCTTGATATTTCGACGTGTCAGGTTTCAGTGTCACAGTAACCGTAAAGTCTTCTTTCGGGTCAAAGCTAAAATTCCCAGCCTCCTCAACGGTCATCTTCCAGCTCTCTTTTTCCGTGCAAGGAAATCCCTGAAAGTCGGCATGGATTGCGGTGGCATATCCTTGCGGACGCGCAGCGCTGACAATCCAGTCGTAATAATAACCATGCATCCATGCCAGTCTCAGCGGAGTAGCCTCCGAATCAGGAATGACATAAGGCCGCACATTGTTGTACCGGGAATTACGGGTCACCGCTTCCACCTCAGCCACTTCACCCGTATCGCTCAGACGGTACTTCAAGATTTCATACTTCCGACCATATTTACCCTCCACGGGAACAGAACAATACACCACATCGGTATGCACAGGATCGATGGCCATTCCTCCACTGTAGCACTTCTCTATGCGGGAACTTTGATGAAAATGTCCACCTGCATGAGCCAGGAAGCGCTTTTCCCATTCCGTCCCCGTCCAGTGAGCATAATAGTAATTGTGCGATGCCTTGTCCTTGCTGATGCGCGTCATGGCAATCACAGGATGTCCCGACTTATTCATGGTTACCTGCCACACCCAGTCACGCTCTCCCGAATCATCCACCACTGTATAAGGATAGCGTTCCACATATTCTGTTTTCTTAGTAACCTGAAACGGACCATCAGCTATACCGGAAAGCACATTGCCCTTCACGTCCGTCAGTTGCAAATTGCGTATATCAATATAGTTAAAATACAAGTAGTTAGGACTCTCCTGGTCGGGATGCCCGGTGGTGTAAGTAAAGAAAATCTTATCTTTCCCATTTGATGCGTACTTGGCATACGGGCGTGCCCCGGTGGACTGTACCAACTGATAAGGTCCCCATTCCACCTTCACGTTGTCCTTCTTGTCCGGAAGAGACAATTTAGCGATCGTAGGGTGCCATCCCATTCCACGCCAGCAAAGATAGATATGCTCCAGGTCATCGGACAGGATGAAGGGAGAAGGGTAGGTCGTATTATGCTTGGTAAGAATCTTCTTCTCTTCACCCAAAGTAGTAATGTCGCCCGGCTTCTGCGACACACGATAATAGAAACAACGTTCGTCCGTATGGCGCGAATAGAATATCATAACACGCTCGTCGGGCAACACCAGAAAAGTAGGGTTGTCATGGTCATCGGGCTGGAAATAGGAACGTATCAATACTTCCTGCTGCTGTTTTTCTATAAAATCATATTGCATGGCCTTGATGTTTCCATGGGTATCGATATATCCGACATAAGTCTTGTCGATGCAGCCATCTTTACTTCTATGATGCAAGGCGCGCGGGTCGGCAAACCAGCACCAAGCTCCCTCTGCCGTTACCTGATGCCCCTCATAGACAACGGGTGTACCGCCATCGGCATAGCGCGCCATCTCGCAGGCAGCCAACAGAAAAGCCCCCACGCCAAAGTTGGCCGTAGAATTGGCGTTCACCACCTGCCCCGGAATAGCCTTTTCACCGATGGGCTGCACATAGCCTACCGCCCCATTCGGTTGTAGAGCTACTTGTGACAAGTACTTCCAAGCATTCAACACCACCGGTTCATAAACGGCCTTATCTAACAAACCATTGTTTATCCCCCAAAGTAAGCCGTAAGTAAAGAAAGCAGTCCCGCTGGTTTCAGGTCCCGGTGCATGTTGCGGATCAAGCATACTACGTGTCCAATACCCTTGGGGTTGTTGACACGCAGCTACTGATTTAGCCAATGTACAAAAACGATTGATATACTCTTGACGATACTTATCGTCTTTAGGCAAATCTTTAAGCACTTTGGCAAGTGCCGCCAATACCCAGCCGTCTCCTCTCGCCCAAAAATCTTTTTTACCGTTCACACTTTTATGTTTGGGATAAACATACTTGTGATCTCGATAGTACAAACCGGCTTCAGTATCATACATGATACTGTTAGCGTATGTCCAGTATTCGTGCAGTTTCTCCAAATAAAGCGGATTACCTGTCACTTTATACAATTTAGTCATGACTGGCATCACCATATAAAGTCCGTCCGCCCACCACCAATAATCGTTCCTGTCTGTATTCATCTGATATTCCATCACCTCGCGAGCACGGGCTATTTTTCGTTCGTCAGGTTTTACCGTGTAAAGGTCAATGTAGGTCTGAAAACACACTTGATAGTCACCGAAAAGGACATATTCATTACTCTCACCATAACCTGACTTCCACTTTGACTTGTCTTGGCTTCTGGCCCCTATCCACAGATTGTGTTTGGCCCATGCTTCGGAATAGTTGTAGTAAGCGGTATCTCCTGTCAGGAAATAGGCTTCCATATTGCTGGTATGATAGACGGCATAATCCCAAAATGACCAACTTTGCTTGGGATGTGTGGCCTGCCAATGCCGATTTACTTTATGAATGATGCCGGATACATCGGAAGCCCTCGGGAGTTCAGCAGCTGCACACGGACTTCCTAAATAAAACAATAAAATAAAGAAAAATAAAGCAACAATTCTCATATACTTATTTCTAAATGAATTAGGGGATGTTTTACCTTATTACAAAAGGCGAGGGGGATCTTTGTAGAAACAAGTCCCCTCGCCTCTAATAAACACCTATTGAAAAATGAGTAAGTAAAAATTAATATTAATCAGTCAAACTAACGGTTATCAGCACTTCTTTGTGTGCCTCGTCAACCGTTTCCTCCGAAATGAGACGTAATGGTAACACGTATATCACTTCCGGATTACTACCCACACACTGTTCTACCTTCTCTGGTTTAAATGTTATCATTATATCCTTGCCACGTACACTGCCATCAAAATGTAATTCGGTATCGCTCAACACATACGTATCCGAAGGAAGCAGTTTGTAGGCAGTACCTAAAACGTCACCATAAGCCTCCACTTCTTTCGACGACCATACTTCCACCGCAACATCGGCAGCCAAGGCCGGCTGTGAACCACCTTTCAATACTGTAACCGCATAAATGGAAGTTTCATCCTCACGTGAAATGACATGAGTCACATTCAAGGCATTCTTTATACTGAATACAACTTCATACTCTTCCGGAAACAAATTATCATATTCCCAATCTGACTTCTGACATGCCGTCACCAGCAGAAATAAAAATGCCAATATTAGTATATTCTTCTTTTTCATTGTCTTTTTCTTTAGTTAATTCATTAATATCCGGGAGCTTGAACCATCTGCGGATTGCTATAAAGTTCACTTAAACCGCTTCTTGACCACACAGGCAATAAATAAAGTTTGTCATCCCATTTAAAAGGTTGGTTAATCAATGTCGGTGTATTAAAGTCCTCAAAAGAAGGGTTCACCCTCAAACCATCCAAGCCATAACGTGTACCTGCCTTTAGATATTCTGGAGCAAGCTTCCAACGGCGAAGGTCATAATAACGATGTCCTTCCTCAAACAACTCTACATACCGTTCATTCCGTATCCATTCTTTGATATCCATTTCACCAAGATTGCTTTCTGTCAAATCGGGAAATCCGGCTCGATTACGAATTTTATTTAGATTTTTAAGAGCTTCCGTAACATTTCCCATCTCGGCGTAGCACTCAGCCAAGTTCAGATAGAGTTCAGCCATACGAACAAACGGACGTTTAGAAGGATTCCATTGACGCGTACCACTTCTGAACCATTTCATATTAGGATCAATAAACTTTTTAGACAGATACCCCGTACCTACATAATAGCGTGAACGTCCTGTATTATACCCGTTGGTATTTGTATTTTTAAAATTAATCCACAAAGGAGATTTACCATCATAAATTTTGGAACTATACATACAACCATCGTACACAATCCATGCATAAAAGCGTGCTTCTCGCTTGGCATTCAGCTTGATAATATCATATTTAACAGTTTCCTTATCCGGCATAGACGAGTTATCAGTATTTACCTGCCCCTCATAAAAACGTGTATACCATTCTGATGCCGGATAAAATGCCGGATCTTGTTCAGGTAATTTCCCGTTTTCCGTATAAAAATGCTGTACGGTGTAAAGTGTAGGAGCCAACGAAGCATTTCCGCCAAACAAAGCACCATTCGATTTTGTCACCACGTACGACGGCATTTTAATAGTCACTTCTTCACCGCCATTTATAGTCTCTCCGGAAGTACGCATTCCCCAAATCAATTCATAATTACCATCGGCTTCTGTTGCCGAAGAAAGATATTGAAACATACGCACACGCTCTTTAAAAGCTATATTTTCCGGAGTATCTTCTTCCCTGCCAGGAACAAAGGGAAGATCCACCCCCTGGCGTTCTGCTATAGCATTAGCCGTTTCAATATCAAACAACTCATATCCTGCCGCCTCTGCTGCCGCCAATGCCTCCTGACATGCAGTCAGCGCTCTTTGCCACTTTTGTGGATCATTGGTTCTACTTACCAGCTCATTGCCATATCCCGGAGTCTCATATTTTTTGTTCTGCCAATTAGGGAAAGGGAAGCCGCCATTCCATAATGATGAAGCTGCATACAACAATATGCGTGCTTTTAAAGCCTTACAGATAGTAGACGTGGCACGCCCCACATAAGAATCCTCCTGACGGGCTGGAAGGTAAGGAGCAGCTTCTTCATCCAATTTCTTTACCAAATAATCTACGCAATAATCAAAATGAGACCTTCCCGGCAATTTGTCCAACGAAATATTCTGGTCAACCTTCTCATTAATAATAGCCATCGGGCCAAAGGCTTCCAACACTTTAAATTGGTAATAAGCCTCCAAGAAGTGCGCCTCCGCCTTATACTGTATTTTTTCTTCTTCCGTCAAACCAATCGGATGGGTTATATCTATCAGATTGAGAAACTCATGCGTATAGCCCAAAAAGTTATAGCTGGAGCTCCAAATATTGTCACCTCCATAGGTCGGATTGGAAGTCGGAGAAACTGTTCCCCACTGCATGGTCTGCATATAATAGCCATAAGTGGGAGGAAAAGCCAGTTCATCGGCACCCGATTCAAATGATTTGAAACTGAAAGGATGAGAACGAGGCACCCCTCCATAACAGGTGTACAAGAAGTCTAATACATGCTCAGCATCGTTCATCGTATCTTCATACTCAGCTTGTGCGGGTGGAATAACATCCAGATAATTACAGGATGCCAGACAACAGGTCATAGCCAAGACCTGTGTCAAATATGATATTTTACCTATGATCTTCATATTCTATAGTCTATGATAATGGTTAATAATGTTAAAATCTAAATTGAACACCCAGATTGAATGTCCGTTGTAAAGGATAAGAGTTCCAAGAAAGTTCCGGGTCCCACAACTTGAAAGGACTGAATACAGCCAAGTTTTCTCCTGTAAAATATAAACGACAACGCTTAAAGTTGTAGCCTATCTGTAAGCTTTTAAAACGCAGGAAATTCCCATTTCTCATCCAATAGGAACTGGCTACTGTATTATTAGATACATCCGTAGCGTTAACTCCCAAACGTGGATAAGCAGCATTAGGATTCGGATTATCCACCGACCAGTAATCATCTACAATATATTGCATCAAATTTCGGTCTACAGTCTGTAAATAGCCTTCTCCCGAATCTAAAAATGGAGTATTTCCGTTAATCATAATCTTACGCATGGCCGAACCATTGAAGAAAACGCCGAAGTCAAAATTCTTATAGGCAATATCCAAGCCGAACCCGTATTGAATCCGAGGTTGACCGGCATAAGGTGACAACATCACCTGGTCTTCAGATGTGATTTGTCCATCACCATTCACATCCCGATATTTGATGTCACCCGGCATAACGTTAGAACCCAACTGTGACTGATCAGCCCAATGAGCAATTTCTTCTTCGCTTTCGAATAATCCCTCAGCAACATATCCAGTCAAACGATTCAGAGGCTTAAATGTACTGGTTTGCCAAACATACGGATATTCCGGTTCGTCACAATATTTATATTCATTCTGATTATAAGTAAAATTAGCGCGCAAGTCCATGGACAAATCTTTAGTGATATTCTTTTTCCAATTCACACTCAATTCAACGCCGGTATTCAGTACCTCACCAATATTACTCCAAGGCGTAGAACCCCAATAGCCCAGCATTACAGGCCACGAAGCACGCCGCATCAAAATGCGGTCACGATAATCACGGAAATATTCGAAAGTAATATCCAACTGGTTAAATAACGACATATCTACGCCAAGATTAAACTTCTTCACATGTTCCCAGCCTGCATTTTCTACAGTAAGGATGTAAAAGCCAGGACCGTTATGTGAAATCTCGTTGGCCAGCGGTCCTGTCCAGAAATTATTGCTTGATGCCCCTATGCCTATTTGCGATTGATATAAAAAGTGTTGTGCCCCACTATTAAAATCATCACTACCGACCAAACCATACGACGCTCTCAGTTTGAAATAATCGACAACCTTTGATATAGGTTTCCAAAAATTCTCTGAACTTGCAACCCAACCGACAGAAGCAGCCGGAAAGAATTCAAACCTATCATCTTTTGCCAAACGTTCAGATCCGTTATAACCAAAATTAAACTCCAACAAATACTTATTAGCATAATCATAAGTGATACGGCCAGAATAGCCTTGATTACGATTAGGTAATACATTATTACGATACTCACGCATCATATACATAAGCATGGCAGAAAGATTATGACTACCAAAACTACGCTTCCAATCCAAACGGGCATCAAAATAAAACGTCTGATCTGCACTTTTGCTAATGCCACCCTGATTTAAATAAGGCTTACCTGTTTGTAATAGTTCAGTTTCATAAACGTCAGGAGCATCGACTGACCACGACCCATCTTTCACTCTATAAAAATAGGGGGTCATACTATGAGTATAAGAAGAGGAAGACCAGTTCTTAAAGTTAATCAATGACTTTAACTTCAATCCTTTAGTAATAAACTTCAAATCTTGATTAATAACCAAAGAAGTATTAATCGTATTATAATTGGTTTCAGAATAATTGCACAGCATATATTCATACGGATTGGTAGCCATGGAATTCTTTCCCAATTCAGCATTACCAAAACGAATAACATCTCCATCGCCATCCTGCTTGGGGAAATAAGCGGGGAAAGTAACCGGATTGGCCGAAAATACAGATTGAAATAAACCACTCGTCGCATAACCCGGTCCATGGTGATTGCCAATCTGAGCCATCATCCGCAAATCGATAGTGGTTGTATTAGTCAGTTTATAAGAAATGTTATTTCGAAAATTATACTCCAAATTACTGATATTGTTATTATATACATAATTATCAGGCGCGTCCAGCAAACCTGTATCATGATTAGCCTGTAAACTCATATAATATGTAACCCGAGAACCACCACCCGATATATTCACATTGGCACGCTGATTGAAATTCCCTTTCTTGAAAAGCAAGTCATACCAATCGACATTAGGATACACATAAGGATTCAAGCCCTGTTCCGTATACTTAATCCGCTCTTCACTGTACTTCGGAGTGACATCTCCCGTCAAGCTTCGTGCCGCTGCCGCCTCATTGTAAAGCTTCATATAGGTAGCGCCATCGGCAAAATCCACAACATTTACCGGCTGAAAGTAAGAACACTCCAAAGATACATTTACTTTTGCTTTGGTATTCTCCGCACCATTTTTGGTAGTCACCAACATTACACCATTAGCACCACGATTACCATAAATAGCAGTTGCCGAAGCATCTTTCAGCAACGAAAAACTTTCAATCGTTTCAGGAGGCAGCGTATTCAAATCTGCTGAGGATATTTCCACACCATCCATCAATATCAACGGGGTAGCACGTCCACCAAAAGTATTGATGCCACGGATATAGAAATCGGAAGTACTACCCGGCTCACCACTCCTTGTCATTGAAACTATACCCGCCAATTTACCTGCCAAAGCACTAGTCAGAGAAGAAGACGGCGCTTTCAGTGCCGCACCTTTTACTGTGGTTATGGCACCTGTAATAGACACTTTTTTCTGAGTACCTTCACCCACAATAACCACTTCATCCAACATTTCATTATCAGGAGTCATCTTAATGGTCATCACCCCCAAATCTCCTACTATCAAAACCAGCTCTTTGTAACCAATATAACTTACTATCAACTCAGTTTTGCTTGTTACCGGAATAGAAAAGTGCCCATCAACATCTGTTATTGTACCTCCACTTTCCCCCTTTACCCGGATATTCACTCCAATCAACGGTTCTTCGGTAGTAACATCAATCACTGTACCGGTAAGAGTACGCTTCCTCGTTTGTTCACTGCCAAGAACCACATCTGTACTAATTTCAACCACATCTGTTGCATTTTCCATAATACCATTCATGGTCTGTTGCTGTACAGCCTTCATTCCATCACTTCCTTCTCCGGCAAAAACCGCCAAAGGATGACTACCGACGAGACCAACACAAAGCAACAAGGCGGTAACCGCCTTCCGATTCTTTTTGAATCTGAACGAATTCTTTTTCATCGTCTTCTTTTTAATTTATTATATTAGAAATTTAAGGGATTATTCAACAAATATACCTAAATACACCTGTTTCAAATCATTGCTCAAAAGTAGATGGATAAAAGTAGAAAAAGGATAATGCATTACCCGAAAATAGTAATACATTGAATAATTCACCATTTTCAGGTAATAATTTACCATCCGTTTTGACTTACACCTTTATTGTGAAACAACTTGAATAAATAAAAAACAAACAGTAATAGATATATACTATATTCATGCCTTTCTTTCGGTAATAAATCATCCTTTTTATAATCATAAAATCCAGATATTTGCATCATATTTGATTTCAAAAGCTAACTAGTATGGAAACAACCTCTATTGATAACTTCTTTTTTAACAAGTGCCCTACAGCATGTTCAAACAAAAGGGGGATAGAATTATGAAATCTAATGAACAGATACTCATTAAAAGTTTAACGGGACAGTAGTGATGAACTTATTATAATGAAAGATGCCAAAATATACTACAAAGATAGAATCCAATGCAATATAAATCAGCATCAATGTTAAAGACGATATATTATTTTTTCATTTTTTCGAAAAAAGAATGAATGGACTCTCGGCTTACCACCTTCATCACAGAAGTTCCGTCACCTACAATCATGGTATCAAAAAGAAAAGATAGACTATTAAAGCCTTCCGGATCCTTACTGATACACATATTGTAATAATTTGAAAAAAAACGGCCATTTTCATCTTTCTGCATTCCCTTAATATTTCCTAAGTAATAATTTCCTTCAAATAGATTATTGGTCGATTTTGTCAATCGGATTTCGGTCTCTTGTGGAGTGAAGAAAACATTCTCTCGAAAGGTCGTATTATCAGCATATCCATCCCAAGAATCTGATGTAATGATACTACGGTCAATAAAAGAAGCTGCTTTGGGATTAACATGCAAAATATTACGGTTTACCAATGTATTTTTGCAAGGACCACCAATATGAATATTAGCTGAAAAAATACCGTTGCGAGTAGCACGTGGACGAATAGCATCATTGATACTGACATTATACTGTACCACCGTTCCTATGTTTCCTACACCTGGATCGGTACCTGAATTACAGATCAAGACCATTCCTCCATCATTATCGTGGCTATAATTATATTGAATTGTTGTATTACGACAGTTATAATCAGCGTCAAAACCTTGCGCATCCCATGGAGCCTTATGGTCACTCACTTCATTGAATTGTATCACTGTATTGTCACAACTCCAAGGCCAAATGCCCGCAGCAGCCTCGCTATGAGGCAGTGTCCCCGGACAGTTGCGCATCAGATTATATTCTATTAACGCACCATCACAGCCTATCGGCACAATACCGTCACCGGGGACTTCCTCTATCAGATTCTTTCGTATGATTGTATTAGTATTAGGATGCCAATTGTCACGATTGCTATAAGCCGACCAAATTATTCCGTTGCGCTCGCAACGACGAATAACACAATTTTCAACAGTCAACCCGTCAAAAGTAGATACTACCTTCTTTCCCTTATTCGTAATCAAAATTCCTGAACCGCCACCTTTCTGCTTCACAAGACTTCCGTTTACATCGTGTATTTCCAATGCATTAAGTACAATATTGTGTGATATGCCATAATCTTCACAAAGGACTTTTACTCCTGTACGGCCTGCCATACGCTTTTGCCCTGTATTTACTATTTCTAAATTTTGCAAGGTAAGGTAATCAGAGTTACATACCAACACCGTATATAAAGAGGCGTCGGGAGCTTGAATACAAGGTTTTCGACCACTACCGTAAGCATCTACAACAAAAGGATTCCCAGCTTTACCTTTAACTGATAATTCCAAAATACCAGTAAAAACAGAGCCTCTGCACAATAACAAGGAATCCCCTGCACTGAAATTCGCTTTTTTGATTCTTTCCAGGCTTCTCCAAGCCGTTTTAGGATTTTGTCCATCCGCCCTATCATTTCCATTCCGGGAATCAATATAAAAATTTTGACCATCTTTTCCATAACAAGGACTGAAGAATACTTCAATCATTGCTATAATCACAATTAAAAATTTTGTTTTCATACATACTTTTAATAAATTGTTATTTCTTTTGTAATTTATAAACTGCGCTGCTTCGTCCCGATGGCAAAACTATCGTATAACGGAAATCAATGCCATTAAACGTCAAAGGTAAAGTGATGGGGGATGTAAACTGCTTTCCATAAGTCCACGGGGAAGTACCATCTGTAGTATAATAAATATCAGCCCCCTTTACCGAAGATTGCAATGAAATAATCGCCTTTCCTGCATTGATTTCCACATCACCGATTGCCTCTGGAATACGAAACGTAACTCCTTTCCAATCCAAATAAGATAAACAAGCCGCTACACGCTGACAAAAATCCGCATAGTTCCTTTTTTCTTGAGGAGTCCAAGCTATTTCTGCCAAAGCTAATGCACGAGGGAATGACATATATTCTACATCACGCTCCAATTGGACTTTTTCACCCCAAACACAAGCCTCTACCCCAATGACGTGCTTTTGTTTATCTGATGAAATATCAGTAGGCAATGGATTGAAACTATACGTCTTTTCCAAATCGACCGTCGCTCCCCAAGAGGCAGAAGAAGGCTCGTTCTATCGTCCGATTGATAATAATCAAAATAGAAATAGTCAGTAGGCGTCATTATTACATCATGCCCTAAATTAGCAGCGGCAATTCCGCCTTTCTCACCCCGCCAACTCATAACAGTAGCATCAGGAGCTAATCCTCCTTCCAAAATCTCATCCCAACCAATAATCCGTTTGCCTTTACTGTTCACAAAATTCTCAACTCTTTGTATAAAATAACTTTGTAACGCATGTTCATCCTTCAAATGCTCCTCTTTTATACGATTTTGACACTTGGTACATGCTTTCCACTGCTTTTTAGGAGCCTCATCACCACCTAAATGAATGTATTCACTAGGAAATAGCTCAATAACTTCAGTTAGTACATCTTTTATAAAATCAAATACTTTTTCATTACCAGCACACAATATATGCTCTTTTACTCCCCATTCTAAAGGAATGGAAAACGGTCTCCCCTGTACATGACAATTCTGGAAAAACACTCAATGCAGCCATCATGTGGCCCGGCATATCAATTTCCGGAATAATGGTAATTTGCCGTTCGTTAGCATATTGTATGATATCCTGTATTTCTTTTTGGGTATAAAAGCCCCCATGCGGAAGGTTATCCTGTTCTGTTGGCGTTTGTCCCACTTGCGTACTGGGACGCCAAGCCCCTCTCCGGGTCAGTTCCGGGTACTTTTTTATTTCAATTCGCCAACCGGCATTTTCAGTAAGATGCCAATGCAACATATTCAATTTATAATGTGCCATTACATCTATATATTTTTTCAAAAACTCAGGAGTCTGGTAGTAACGTGCCACATCAATCAATATCCCTCGCTATCTGAAACGCGGCCTATCTTCAATCTTTACCGCTGGAATTAGCAATTTATTCTCTGTATCATCACTAATTAACTGCTGTAGGGTTTGTAAACCATAAAACACACCGGATTCACTACCTCTAATCACAACACCATTAGTTTCAACCAATAGATTGTAAGTCTCACTCTCCATTTTTTTATCTACAATCAACCGAATTCCATTTCTTCCGGAGCCTCTTTTTAATGAAAAGCCATAACGTTCAGATAAATACTTGTTGAAGATTTCTACGCATTCCTTCATCTCAAAAGGATATTGGATACCAGTAGATACAGACAAAGTAAATACTCCTTCTTTTTTCTCTACTTTCCACGGCTCTGGTAACAAATTAATCTCTTGTCCAACCAAAGCAAGAGGACAAAGAGACATGATAATAATGAAATAAAAAATTTTCATGATACTGCTGATTTTAAACATGAGAACTGTTTTTTATTTTGAATAAATAATGGCCAAAAGTACACTGGCACAGAAAAAAAAAGATGATTTATTACCGAAAAAGGACTATTTCTAAGTAAAAATAGTATTTTTAGTAATAAACCATCTTCTGCTCTTCATAAAGAGCAATTATTCTTTTGTCTGTGACAAATCAATTTTCATATCTCGTCATATATTCCCTTGGAGAAACACCGAACTTCTTTCTGAATAAAAGAGTGAAATATTTAGGATCATTAAAACCTACAGCATAAGCCAAATCTGAAATACGAATTTTCTTCTTTTCATCTATTAGACGTGCAGCAGCCTGCAAGCGTACATTGTTTATAAAACCAGAAGGGGTTAATCCGGTAAGTTGTTTTAACTTATCGGCAAGGGTGGTACGTGCCATTCCCATTTCGGATAGAAATTGGCTATGTTCAAAATCAAAATCTCCCAAATGAGCGTTCACACAATCAACCGCCTTTTGAATGAATGACTCATCCATAGAGGTATAATTCATCTCTTTAGCCTCAAAAACAAGTTGTTTTCTAAAGTCTACACTCATTCTCTGACTCCGCTTCAACAAATTCTCAACCTTGGCCAGTAATACCGATAAACGAAGAGGCTTACAGATATAACCATCTGCTCCTGATTCATAGCCTACCACACGATCCTCATCACTTATTTTCGCTGTAAGCAGAATAACAGGGATATGGCATGTCTCAAATTTCTCCTTAATTTTCCGACAAAGTTCTGTTCCATCCATTTCAGGCATCATAACATCCGATACAATCAAATTAACCTCTTCTTTTTGCAGAACTTGTAATGCTTCAACCCCATTATTGGCTGTCAAAATATGATATTTTTTCTGCAATAAATGCAACATTGATGCCAATAGTTCTTCATTATCTTCTACCAACAACAACGTTGCACTATTTTGCTCACTATTTCCCGTATCCTTATCAAGTCCTTCCATGTCACAGGCTGGAACAACAGGATAATCTGCATATTCTGTATTTTCGTCAATTTCCTCTTCAGTAAATGCATCTCGAGAAATGGGTATTTCCACTATAAAAGTATTGCCCTCCTCTCTGCTACTAATAGCATGTATAGTTCCATGATGTAAAGTTACTAAATCTTTGGTTAGTGAAAGCCCTATGCCTGTTCCAATAGTATGAAATTTACGGTATTCCCCTTCATAAAAACGTTCAAATAAATGTGCAAGTCTCTCTTTAGGAATATACTCACCTGGATTATTGACACTGATTGTTAACAAACCATCTTCTTTATCATAATATTGCCGCAAAGTAATAGTACATCCCTCTTGAGTATATTTAGACGCATTGGATAACAAGTTATAGATAATCTTGTCCAATTTATCCACATCAAAATAACCTAAACAATCTTCAGATTTCCCGTCGAATAAGATAGCTTGCCCTTTCTTTCTTAATAAAGGCGTAAAGCTAGAAACCGAATTTGCCAGAAAATGACTTATATTGCCATAGGAAACTTTCAATTTTAGTTTCCCATTTTCTACTTTTCTAAACTCGAGAATTTGTTGAATCAGACGAATCAAACGTGAAGTATTGTTTTCAATAACATTGCCAAGCCGTGAGTTACCAGGCATTTCCGTTTTCATTTCATCCACAGATGCTGAAATTATAGATAATGGGGTAAGTAATTCGTGCGTAATATTTGTGAAAAATTGAAGTTTAGCATGGTTTATTTCTTCTATTTTCTGGCGTTCAATCTTTCCCATTTCAATAGCATGTTGCATACGGATACGGTTTCGGATTGCCTTATACAAATAAAAAAGAGCAGTCAAGACGAGTAATAAATATAACGAATAAGCATACCAAGTCTCATACCATGCAGGAAGGCGGTTTAATCTGAATTCTACTATTTGCTCATGCCATAAACCATTTTCATCCGTCGCTTTCACCTGAAACTTATAGTTGCCTTTTTTTAATTTATTATAAAAAGCCATATTTTCTCCTGCAGGAAGATAAACCCATTCTTTATCTACATTTGATAAGCAATATGCATATCGTATCTGGCTGCTATGTTGATAATCCAATGAAGAGAAAAAAATCTCTATATTCTGTTCACCTGGATAAATGTCTATACTTTTGGACGATTTATTCAGTCTGTCAGTATCTGGCAAAATACTTTTCCCTAATATACGTATATCGGTAATCAATACTTTTCCTGATTGAGAGGCATGATTCAAATGCTGTGAAGGAACAATGCCTAATATGCCGGGAAGCCCTCCAAAATAAAGTATTCCATTCTTATCCTCATATACGGCATTAGGCAAAAAACGATGAACCCCTATTTCTTTGCTGGCTGCATAAAATATTCGATAAGCTCCATTTTGGGGATTGAATTCCTTAACCGATTGCCCGGTCACAATCCAAATATGATGGTAGGCGTCTGAAATAAGTTCATTAATCCTATCACCATTCATTCCACAAGCTATAGTAAAATTTTCAATATTCTTAGTAAGAGGATCAAACAATAAAATTTCACCTTTATTCGTGCCCAACCATAGTTTATCATCATCTGCCGTTATACAAGCCAATGACTCTGAAAACGGATAAATATTCAGATTTCCTGCCATATCCACTTTCACAAGAGTAGTATCCTGTAGAATCCCCCAAACATCACCGTTTTTAGTCTGAGTTATTCTATTTATTCTACCAATGTCTTCAGATATTATTTTTAATGAATTATTCTCAGAATGGTAAACATACAAGCCATCATCGGCCGCAATATATAGATTTCCATTATTATCTTCAAAAAGACGAGATATAGTACGATATCTTTTAGATATTTTATTCAGGCTTATTTTATGCCTTATTTTTATTTTCAAGTCCTCTTGTTCTAAACCATATACATCCTGGCTGCCTCCTACTACAACCCACACTAGTCCTTCTGTCTTCGATTTCAACAAACAAGACAAAACCAGGAAGCTATTCTTATCGCTATCAGTCTGATTCCTAAAACGTTCTATCCTGTTTTTCTTCGGATCATAAACGCATAATCCCACCCTTCTCTGAAAAACCCAAAATACTCCCTTCTCATCTTTACACAATAATTCAAAAAGGGGAGTAGCTTTCAATTGGGACTTCAATACATCCACGTTATATTTAAAAAAGTCTTCTTCATTAAAACTAATGATAAAATTATGGTTATCTAAAGAGGTTACCCACAGATTGCCATCTTTATCTTTCATAATAGATTTTAAAACTTTATTCCATTTGGGTAAAAAAGATGAGGTTTCTATTTGTTCCAACTTTTGTTCGGGTGTGATTTGGAAAGCAAACAAATCACTCCATGAAACTATCCATATATAATCATTCACATCATCTTGCACTATGCCTAAGGCGGTTGAGGCTTTTTCTCCTACCGAGTTCACAGGTAAATCTTGCCGGACATACTGCTGTTCCCTTGAAAGTGCAGATATATCAAGACGAATGATTCCATGCCCCCAAGTTGCTAACCAGTAGTAGCTGTTTTTATTATCTTGTATTATATCATTTACTCTATCTTCATAAGGAAAAACGAGTTCAAAATCCTTTTTCTGCTCATTCCACTTATGTAATCCCAAACCGGAAATAGATAATAGAAGCTGTTTCTGTCTATCTTCATATAAACAATACTCTTTCCCTGGGCCTTGCTTGCACTGTAAAGAATAACTATTTAATAATTTTCCTTCTGGGGAGAGCTTAAATATTTTCCTATAAGTACATATCCATATATAACGATCAGATGAAACCAAAATTCCTTCAACAGTACCTTCTTTTAGTTCTTTAATATCTATGGGATTAATATCAAAAGTCTGTTTATTCAAGATATATACCCCATTGTTGGAACCAATCCAAATATTGTGCGTAATACTATCCTCTCCCAAACAGATAACAGCATTATCAGGAAACATATTAGGCATTTTAAAATTCGAACGAATAGTATATATGTTATAACCATCATCGCGGTATAATCCCTCTTCAGTACCATACCATATATATCCTTCAGTATCTTGAAATACCTCATTAATTCTATTGGTAGATAATCTATCAATGCGGGGAATATCTTTTACTTGTATATTTTGGGCAGCACTATAAGCAGGTAACAAAATAAATACAAATAATAAATATATTCTTATAATATATGAAATTAAATTGCTTTTATATAGCATAATATT
>OGUK01000220.1_pt1 | contig 54595 bp, 49 predicted proteins | sample 1553151 | NCBI WGS metagenome assembly OGUK01 (sample SAMEA2580208, study PRJEB22360) | human gut metagenome | biome: human gut; feature: human-associated habitat; material: faeces | place: Denmark | collected 2008/2010
CACGTTGGGGCCCAAAGGAACAACCCAGTTAGTATCGAAAGCTTCCTTTATAAAAGCCTGCTCCTTGCCGCTCATGTGAGCAAGGCAAAGATAAATTCTCTTGTCCATAAAATTATGTGATTATAAAACTATAAATCGAAAAAGAGGGATGGCTATTTCCGCCAAATATAATGAGGCACTATCAACCATCGGATAACTCCTCCCACTTTCATAAAAAAGCGGGAAAAAAGCATAAGCCAATTCGTATATATACCGTTAATTCTGCATGCCTTCATAAGTTCAATGCTATTCCCACATAATACACTATAAAAACTCCTATTGCTAATCCCACCGAGACGCATCACTACTACGTCAAGATCAAGATACCTGTAGCAAATCCTTTCTTTCAGGAAAAAACGCAAAAACAATTCATAATCACCGGCAATCCGGAAATTCGTATTAAATCCTCCGGACTTTATATAACACGATTTTCTTGCATAAGAAGAAGGATGGGGAGGCATTATGCCATAGGGCAACATCCCGGGGTTAAAATGACTACCCGAATATCTACGAAGCAATCGTTCACCATTCCTTCTTCTATACAACACATTCCCAAATACAGCATCAATCTCCGGCTGTTCAAAAGTTTGGGCTATTGTTTCTATTACATGCCGATCTTTAAAAACATCGTCAGAATTCAGATAACCGACAACATCTCCCGTAGCCATCCGCAAACCTTTGTTCATGGCTTCGTAAACACCGGAATCTGCTTCACTGATATATTTCAGTCGTCCTTCAAACAAAGGAACATACTTTTCTATTGCAGAAACGGTATTATCTACAGAACCTCCGTCAACAACAATGCACTCTATGTGAGGATAAGTTTGAGCCAGAATAGATCGAAGCGTATCTTCAACCGTTGCCTCCCTGTTCAATACAACCGTTATAATGGATATAAGCATCTCCATGTCCGGGGTACAAGTTACGTCCATCCGCCAAGCGGACAATACGCTCTTTTGATTTTACGGCATCCGTTTTATGGCTGTTCGGAAATGAAGCTATTACTTTCACACCGGGAATATATGAATCGCCTGAAAAAACATCATTGCCCAATTTATAAGTTAAGCAACTTTTATCATGCCCAGGTGTCTCCAGTACTTCCAAAATATTTCCAGTAGTAATTTCTATTTTATCACCCTCTCCCAGTATGCTGATATTATTTTCAGTCCATACAATGGGATCATTATGATAACGTGAGAAATTTAACTTGTCGGAGCCTAGAGCTTCCTTTCCAAAAGAGGAAGTATAAATGATGCAATCCGGATATGCTTTTATCAGTTCCCTGATCCCATAAATATGATCATAGTGAGTATGAGTCAGGAATACTGCTTTCACAACTTTCCCATCGTTATCCAGCAACTCCTTTACAGGCTGAACATCACCGATGTCTATTAAAAAAGCCGACTTCCCCTCACTTGTAAGAATATACGTATTTGAAGTAAATACACTGTTTATGATCCGATGGATATACATTTAATTATGTCCATTAAATGGTTCTGTTGTTGCACTTCCTTCCATATTTATTCCTTCACGAATAAATACTTTTTTGATTGTAAGGAAGATGATTTTTATATCCAGCCAGAAAGAGATATGATCCACATACCAAACATCCAGTTCAAATTTCTTAGTCCAAGATATGCTATTCCGACCATTCACTTGTGCCCAACCCGTAATTCCCGGACGAACTTCATGACGGCGGTATTGCTCTTCCGAATATAAAGGAAGATATTTGATTAACAAAGGACGAGGTCCTACTAATGCCATATCTCCCTTTAGAACGTTGATTAACTGCGGCAATTCATCTATGGAAAGAGAACGAACTATTTTTCCAACCTTTGTCAGACGAACATCATCCGGCAACAGATTGCCTTCCGCATCCCGTTCATCCGTCATGGTCTTAAATTTAATAACCTTGAAGATTTTCCCTCTTCTTCCCGGCCGTTCTTGTGTAAAAAAAGCCCCTGCTCTCTTATTGACAAAACACAACAAAAAAGTAACTAATAACAATACAGGTAAAATAAGAAATAATACAATAGAAACAAGAATGAAATCAATCATCCTTTTCAAACCGTGTTTATACATATTTTCAAAAATTCTTCATTATTGCCTCATATCCTTTCTCTACTGTATAATTCTCACACAAGTATTTATATCCTTTCTTTCCCATCTCCGTCCTACGCTGCTCATCTTCCACCATATATTCTACCAAATCCATAAAAGTTTCAATATCCCCACTTTCTGTCCACAAGCCAAAACCATTGTTTAGAGCTATGGAACCAATATCTGTATGTGTATCTATAGCCATTAGCATAGGTAAACGATACTCCATATAAGGTAAAATCCTTGAAGGCGTATTAGGTACAGTGAAACGTTTATCTAAAAGAACTAATCCAACATCGCAAAGCCCCACTAAATCATTATACTTTTCTTTAGGTAAATAAGATAATAAACAAGAGTTTTGGGGTTTATGAGCATCATACCAAGATTTTACCCTATCGTATTCCGTACCAGATCCTACTACAATAAAAAAAGAATCACTTCTCTTTTCATTGGCCTTCAATACCTCTAACAAAAAATCTATTCCTTGCGGTCTTCCCAAATTTCCTCCATAGATAAACAAAACTTTATCTGTAGGAATATTTAATTTCTTTAGTAATGGACTCTGCTTTTTATCTCCTTTAATTCTATCTACAAGCTCTACACAATTAGGACAGATATCCATTTTCTTCGGATTAACTGTTGGATTATGCAATCGTACAAATTCTATATTAGCGGGAGAGGTACACCCTATACAATCAGAAATAGAATATAATTTTTCCTCTTTTTTACGAAAAAGCTTGTATACAATACTATTTTTCGAAAACAACTCTAAATCAACTGCATTTTGTGGAAAAATATCCTTCAACATCAGGTAGGTTTTAGCTTGCCAACGTTTTTTCAAAGTACAAATGACTTTATTAAAAGTAATAGGCGGTGTTGAATAAAGTATAAGATCAAACTTTACATACCTCCAATACTTATTAATAGCTCGCAAATATTGCATTTCAAGTAATAACATACCAACCCCTTTCTCTACATAGCTGGTTTTTTGTATATTTAAGGTTTTAACCCTCAATATATGTGCACCTCCATTATCATACAACTCTGTAGATTGTTGATAACGGCGTTCTACTGGAGTTACAATGTACATAGAATGACCATTCCTGATAAATTCTCTTATCAAATCCGTATAAATACCACTATCTGTAACATTGGAAATACGCCCTAAAGTCAAAAAGATAATATTCATTATTTATTTAGTATAGTTTAATTATTATACTGATTATACAAATCTGGGTGATTCTTCATCCACTTAACTTGTTCCTCCAACATTTTCCTATAACTCGGAACTGTATAATCAAATCGTACGGATCTTGCTATTGACTTATCCACTCCATTGGCGTTACAAGGTAGAATTTCGATATCGTTCTTATGCCACAGTTCCTTAAACAAACGCAATAAGTCATTTTTTGATATTCCTATCCCGTTACTTAATTGTATCAATCCAGTTTTCTTTTCTTCAATAATAACATCGATTGCCTTAGCCAATTCTAAAGTGGTCACTCCCCCCCATATTGCTGTCTCAAATCCATTCACCTCTCCATGATGATGCATAAACCAATGAAATAATCCCTCACCGTTTTTCTTCAGTTCAGGACCAATAATAGAAGTACGGATTGTTAGATCTTTGTCATTTATGATCTCACCCAAAGCTTTGCTGCGACCATAAACATCATCAGCATCACGAAAATCATCTTCTGTATAGTTCCCTTTCTTTCCCGAAAAAACACAATCTGTACTTATATGGATTAACTTGGCTCCAACTTCATCTGACAATCTCTTTAGTAAATGTGGGAAATAAGCATTTATCAGAATAGCATTATCAGGATGTTCTCTAGACCCTTTGATAAGAATACCGACACAATTGATTATGATTTCCGGATGCACTCTATGAACCACATCAGCGACCGCATCACGATTTGTCACATCAACAATTATACTATCTTCAGTCAAAGGAGTACGATAAACCACATTGGAGATATCATATTTGCCTGTACTCTGAAGGTAGTAATAGACTACATGTCCGGCCATACCCGTGGCGCCGAACAATAAAACTTTTTTCATCTAATATTCAAATGTAAGTTTAGAATGTTTTATGCCATACCGTACGGTTAACATAATCAGTATAAGAAAGAATGATACGAACTACTTTTTTAGAAACATTGTTTGCCGCATAGTCCGGGATAGAATGAATAGCATCTGCACTCTCTGCATATTGAGACGTAACTACATCTATTGAATCCAAAATGCGATCATTATTTAATCCAGTCATTATCAATGTCCCTTCATCCATACCTTCAGGACGTTCATGAGCTTGACGGATTGTTATCGCTGGAAAATGAAGGATAGAAGATTCTTCTGTAATCGTACCACTATCCGAAATCACACAAAAAGCATTTTGCTGAAGTTTAATATATTCCATAAATCCAAAAGGTTTCATGAACTCAACCATTGGATTTGAATTTACAAAGCCAATGGATTCCAGTTTCTTTCGGGTACGAGGATGAGTAGATACAATCACTTTCTTATGATACTTCTCAACAATAGCATTTAAAGAAACAAGCAAATCAGAGAAATTATCTTCCGAATCTACATTCTCCTCACGATGAGTGCTGACAATAAAATACTCTCCCTTTTTCAAACCTTCCTTCTCCAGAACAGTATTCTTTTCAATTTCATCTCTATGATATAAAAGAACTTCTGTCATTGGAGAACCAGTCTTTATTACAGTTTCCGGACGCAACCCTTCAGCCAGAAGATATTTGCGAGCATGTTCAGATAAAGGCATATTGATGTCACTCAGATGATCCACTATTTTTCGGTTGATCTCTTCTGGAACTCTTTGGTCAAAGCAACGATTTCCAGCCTCCATGTGGAAGATCGGAATCTTTTTACGCTTTGCCGAAATTACAGAAATACAGCTATTAGTATCACCATACAACAGTACAGCATCTGGTCTCACTTCCTCCATCAACTCATCAGACTTACGAATTACATTGGCTATCGTTTCTGCTGCATTCTTACCCGCAGCATTTAGAAAATAATCCGGTTTACGGATATGAAGCTCTTGAAAAAATATCTCATTCAACTCATAGTCATAATTTTGACCGGTATGTACGATTATATGTTCCGTATATTTGTCCAGTTCGGCCATTACCCGGCTCAATTTTATAATCTCAGGTCGGGTACCAACAATTGTCATAACTTTCAACATAGTTATAATTATATTTATTATTCACTTCTGATTTCACGAGCCTTAGCCTTTGCCTCAAGCCCCATATCTTCACGGACAAAACGGAGTCTCAACAACAACTCCTTCATACCTTCCACATCCAAGCGGCGAGTGTTATGACTATGATAATCCTCTACTTTGGAAACCTCTTCATTACCCTTGGTGAAATACTTATCATAATTCAAATCACGAGTGTCACAAGGTATACGATAATAATCCCCCATATCGATAGCGCGAACCATTTCTTCACGAGTTACTAAAGTTTCATACAATTTCTCGCCATGGCGGGTACCTATCACCTTCACTTCCGTATCAAGATACTTTCCGTCAACTTTAGCATATGTTTCTTTCAATGCTTGCGCCAACGTTTCCAATGTAGCAGAAGGAGCTTTCTGTACAAACAGATCACCATTATGGGCATGAGTAAAAGCATATATTACCAAATCGACCGCATCATCCAATGTCATCATAAAGCGTGTCATATTGGGATCAGTGATAGTAATAGATTTACCCTCCATCATCTGTTCCACCCACAAAGGTATTACAGAGCCACGGCTAGCCATCACATTACCATAGCGAGTACAACAGATCGTCGTTTGGGCACCTTCCCCTAACTCACGTCCTTTAGCTATTGCAACTTTCTCCATTAACGCCTTACTCATTCCCATGGCATTAATCGGGTAAGCAGCCTTATCGGTAGAAAGGACAACCACACTTTGCACGCCATGCTCTATAGCTGAGTTCAAAACATTTTCAGTACCTATAATATTAGTCCTGACAGCTTCTACCGGAAAGAATTCACAAGAAGGCACTTGTTTCAAAGCGGCAGCACTGAATACATAGTCTACACCATTCATTGCAACATCTACAGAAGACCTGTCACGAACATTACCGATATAATACTTTACCTTGGGGTTTTGAAGTGCATGACGCATATCATCCTGTTTTTTTTCATCACGAGAAAAAATACGAATTTCCTTGATATCAGAATCTAAAAAACGACGTAAAACAGCATTACCGAAAGAACCTGTTCCACCGGTAATTAAAAGGACCTTATCCTTAAAAATTGACATATAATATCTTTTTAATGATTAGACTATTACTTCAATATTACTAATTGGGGAATAACCATTTGTTTGGTTTTCATCCACATTGTTCCCCAACTCAATCCTAGCCCAAAAGAAGACATTAACAAAGTAACTTCTTGCTTTATTAATTGCTCTCGAATACGAGTTACCATCAACGAAGGAATGGAAGCACCACCCAAGTTACCAAACTCTTCCAAGTTATAAGGGACCTTTGCCTGAGGCAACTTTAGCTTCTTAACAATGCGGTCAACAATCATCTTGTTTGCTTGATGTATTAGAAAATAATCAACATCTACATTACGATCAAGATTATAATCTGCGAGAAAAGATTCAATGGATTTAGGTGGACGAGATATGGCAAAAGAAAAGACATTCATTCCATTAATGAGAGTATGAATAGGAGCCCGAACTATACCATTCCCAAAATCTTCATATTCAAAAGAAGTAGGATTAGCTGGATGGCGAAAGCCTCCATGTGGAGTCATCAATGCCTCATAGCCCTTACCATAAGTATGAAAATCAACAACAATATCATTAGCGGTTTCATCATACTCCAAAGCAACTGCCGTACCACAATCACCAAATAATGGCACACGACTCTTGTCTTTCATCGATCCCATACGTAATGCAGTATCACCTATAAGTAATAAAGCACGCCTCACATTACCAGTCGTCAACAAATTGCCAGCAACCGTTATTGCATACATACATCCACAACATCCCATAGGGATATCCATACAGAAACAGTTCTCCGACAGTGCTAATCTATCTTGCAATATGCAAGAAGTAGGAGGAGTACGATAATCGCCTGTCACAGACTCAAACAAGAGTACATCAATACTATCCCTCTCCCATCCCAACTCTTCAATCAACTTTTCCGCAGCAGCCTGGCACATATCAGATGCACACATACTATCTGGAGCAATATGACGACTTTTTATGCCGACCGCATTATCAAACACCTCTGCCTCTTCTTGAGAAAAGAAATCAAAATCTGATGTCTTCACTACATTTTTCGGAACAGCCATAGCCACTCCTTTCATTCCGACATTCTTAATTTTCCACCTTGCCATAAAATTAAACTTTACAGTTCAACATCATATTTTTTCAGGATTTCACGCCCCTTGCCATAAGAAGTAAATTCCATAATATCTTCCGGATCGAACATTACATCAAAAGATTCTTCCAGTAAAGCAATTATGTTCAGCTGATGAACAGAGTCCCATGCTTCTACACTTTCTTTTGAAAAACCATTGTTTAATACAGAGTTATCTACACCAAACACTTCTACAAAAGCGTCATTATATTTTTCAATATCAGTCATTATATTTTCTATTTTATGATTTCAACTTACTATACAATATTTTTCCAGCTTCATTTTTGGGAATTGCATCAATTATCTTCACATCAAAAGCAGATGCCACAAGTTTGGTTTTCTCCACCAACTCTTCCCTAGCCAGATTCACATATTTCTCATCTGTCAAATAAACTGTCATTTTCTCATCCGTACCCACACAAGCACACTCTATCGGATACTTTCCCTTAATAATCTGTTCACACTCATCTAGTCCGATGCGCATTCCATACAGCTTTAAGAAACGTCCCATACGTCCTACAATATAGTAACATCCATCTTCATCCCGATAGGCAAGATCACCGGTACGCATAAATCCGTTGCGTTCATCACCCAATAACAAATCCTCGCGCTTACGAGCATATCCCATCGTCACATTCTTACCACGATAGCACATTTCTCCTTCTGTATTCGCTGTATCAATAATACTCCCGTCGCTGTCTATCAAGGACAATTCAGCATTCGGAACCGCCTGACCTATACTACCACACTTTGAAATCGCCCACTCCGGTGGAAGATAAGACATACGAGCAGTACCTTCCGATTGTCCGTAAGTAGCAATCCAACGCTTTCCATGGTCACGACAATACTCTGCAAATTTTAAATTTAATTGCCGAGGCATTTTGCCACCACCTTGAGTAAGTAATGTCAAGTCAGGAAGATCCATACGAAAGAAACGCATCAGATTTAATATTTCAAAACTGTAAGGAACACCTGTAAAACTAGTAGCTCGCTGTCCCTTCATAAAATCCCAGAAGTTTCTATCAGTCATACTCAAGTTTGTAATGAGGATTGTTGCACCAACATAAAGATGACTGAACACCACGGAAAGCCCCATAGTATAGTACAAAGGAAGAACCAGTAAAGGACGATCTGCTTCTGTAAGACCGAAGAACGTTGATATATTCAAAGCTGCCGCTTCTATGTTACTATATTTATGGCGCACAAGCTTAGGACTACCTGTAGATCCAGAAGTGGGTAGTAAATGCGAAAGTTCCTCGTACAGAGGACAAGCATCCATTCCCGTACGTAAAAGCGTATAACCATAGCGTTCCATCACCGTCTCATAGGTAAAAGTGGCTACTTGACTGGAAGGAACACAAAGAAATGTAGGACGATAGAGATCAAACAAATTATGGTACAATCCTTGTTCTGTATGCGCATTCAGTATTAGCGGGACATTACCCGAATTGATACTTCCTATGCTCCACGCTATTCCACCTACATTATTTTCCGTAAGTAAAAAAAGTAAAGAACGTTCAGGAAGTAAGCTATTGATTTCTTCCGAAAAAGACAATAATTCACTATACTTCAAGATATGTCCTGAAGAATCAATTGCAGCAACTGCATCATGCGGTTGCCTATCTAAATGTAATATCATATATGTCTGTTTATTTTAAATAGAGGCACAACCATCCACACCAAGGATATGCCCTGATATATATGAAGCACGGTCAGAAGCAAGAAAAGAGACAGCATTGGCTACATCTTGTGGAGTTCCCAGTCGTCCGAGAGCTATTCGACTGATACGATTGTCAATCTTGTCACCGTTTGCTTCATATAGTTCTTCAAAACGCTCCGTTTTAATGATACCGGGAGCAACTGCATTCACACGTATTTGCTGCGGAGATAGCTCCTTGGCAGCCGACTTAGTAATAGCTATCACAGCGCCCTTAGAAGAAGAATATGCCACCTGACCTGGTGAACCTACCACACCTGTAATAGATGCAATATTCACAAAGCATCCACCACCCGTACGTGTCATCAGACGAGATGCTATTTGTAACATATCTATCAAAGAAAAGACATTCACACCATACATTTTTTCCAACAAATCCTTTGTAACCATACCTAACTTCTGATTAGCTATAATGGCCGCATTGTTCACTACACAGTCTATACGTCCCTCAGTCTTGTAGATAGTCATCAACGCACTCTTCATGGCTGAACTATCAGTTACGTCAAAGCAAATTGGAACGACTTTCACCTTGTTACGAGCAGAACAATCAGCAGCCCACTCCTCCATGTCTCCAATTTGAAGGTCATTGACATACACAGTAGCACCATCCTGTGCAAACTGCTCTGCAATAACACGACCGATACCACGACCGGCACCTGTAATGAGAGCTATCTTATTTTCAAGTAATTTCATATCAATATAATGTTTTACCTCCATCTATTATTAATGAATGCCCTGTTACCCACGCAGAAGCGTCAGACAACAGATAAACAATAGCAAGAGCCACATCCTGAGGTTCACCATAGCGTTTTAACGGATATGTCTGCATATCCTTTAGCATGTCCTCCTCAGAATAGGAACGACCTGCAAGCTTCGTATTTACCATACCCGGATTTACACTGTTACATCTCACTTTAGGCGCCATTTCTAACGCCACATTTTTCATAAATACTTGTAAAGCCCCCTTTGACGCACCATACATTGCATTACCAGGAGCAGTAGTATAGATCCCTCCCACAGATATGGTGAAAACAATTGAAGCCCCCTCATTAAGTTTCTTCTTCCGGCAAAGTCTTTGAGTCAGATACACTGGCGCAAGCGTATTAATGGACAGAATACGTTCCATATCATCCTTGTTAATGAACTTCACCGGCATTGGCTTAGTAACACCGGCATTGCTGACAAAACCGTCTAATTTGGGCAAACGCGCGACAAGATCGTCAAGGCATTCCTGACTGGTTAAATTAGCGACCTCCGCTGTATGCCCCTCACCTTCCAACATACCAAGAGTTTCGTTAAGCCCTTCTACATTAATATCTGTAAGGATAAGTGTTGCACCCAATTTGGCACATTCTACAGAAGTGGCTCTACCAATACCACCAGCTGCTCCAGTAACAAGGATTGTTTTTCCTACAAGCGAAAAAGGATTATAACTCATTCTTCCGACTTTGCTTGAATCGTATTGAACAAATCCTGAATAGTGATAGCCGCACTCATATCGCTACCTTTTAATGTTACACCATATTCCTCATCTATCATGGCTATAATAGATAAGGCTACAAGTGATGAATAATCTTCTAACTCGTGGAACACCGTCTCAGGAGTGAGTACACTTGCATCAGTTTCATCAAACTGATCAGCAAAATTCTCAATGAATTCTTTGATTTCCATAATTGTTATGATTTTAAAATAATATTATACAAGTTTCTTGGCTGGATTTCCAAATACGGTTGTACCAGATTTGACCCTTCTAATCACAAAACTACAAGCCCCAACATTGGCCTCTGATTCTACCACTACATTATGACTTATTACAGCCGAAGTATGGATATTTACATGATCTTCTATTATTATACCGCCAACACATGTAACATGAGTATCAATACGATTCCAATTGCCAATTTTATCATCATGCCCTATAACAGTATAGGATTGAATCATATTGAAATCACCTATTTGAGCATCATTACCAATAACTGTATACGCACCAATAAAATTACCTTTTCCCAATTTTGCATTAGTATAGAAACGAGCTGTCTGATGAATCAGATTAATAAATTCACCACCCCTACCCTGAATTTTCTCAATGCACTGTTTACGTTGTTTATCTCCTATTGAACATACAAAAACATCTTCATCTTGTGGCTGATAGTTTTCAATTGTTCCAATAATAGGAGGATAATTTTCAAACTGGTCCAATGAAGGAAAGTCATTCAAGAATCCTTTTATAATGAATTCCGTTCCATACCCTACACACTCTAAAGCGTTGGAATACATGGTACGTCCCATACCACCAGCTCCAATAATAATCAGTTTCTTCATATTAACATTTTTATTGTTGAAAATTCATTAGTCAAAAAAGGATGGCATAAAATCCTCATAATAGACTTGAGTTTTTTCTGCCACTTGCATATTATGTAATTGTTCCTCTTCCGACAGAGGTTGAAGATCAGATATATTATTTAGTTCTCTTTCAAAAGAGAAAATTATAAATCCCTTTTCCCTATAGTATTGGTATAATGGATTCCTCTCTCTTAAATAAACTTTAGTTCCACTCTTCAATAATCTCATAATATTCCCTGCCGCCTCCTGACGCATTGCTCCAAAAATAGCCACAGGAATTGAATCAAGAAATATATTATACTCATCTAAAGGCATGAAATCAAGGAGCGCATTATATTTATTTCCAAAATAACGTTTACCAATAGCCAAAACAATTTTACGAATATAGTTAGAGCCGTATGACAATGGCGTACAAATCTCAAAACCGTCAATGCCATGTATAGTGCTCAACTTTCGAAACACAATCTTATGATTTCCTGTTAATGAAGCTTGATGATTAACCATTATCCTACAGATATTCTTTGGATAAACCTTAAAATTAGTCCTCTTAGCATCTGATTTATAAGCCGATATATATTTGAAATATTTAAATTTCGCATGAGATGTATAATGCCTCTGAAATAAATCAAAGTCATATTGAAACCAAAAGCAGAAATAGTCCACATAAGGCAAAACACGCTCTAAATTTTCTGAATAAAGTTGTCTTCCAACGACTTTCCTCACTAGAGCATTCAAAGGATTAGGAATAATATAAGTCAACTTTGAAAAAGGGGAAATCCCATCAACTAACTTATATTTACCCAATTCTCCTAAAGCATTATAAAGTTCATATCCCCAAAAAATCCAATAAATATGCCCAGAAAATAGATTCCTTTCTTTAAGGAATTGAAAAATGAGAAAAGAATTAGCTGCAATACCATGAGTGATCACATTCTTTATGAGATATGTTGAACATATTTTTTGTATTTTACCAAATAACTCTGAACCGCCACAGTCACAATAAAAAGTCAGGACATTTTCTTTATAGTTTTGCTGCTCACGAATATTAAAAAAGATAAAAATATTTTCACCAGGAAAGAAATGTTCAAAAGCGCTTATCGCCTGTTGTACAAAATTCCCATTTGAACAAATGTGAAGATTCATATTTAAGAGTGATTATAAAAGAATAAAAGGTCAAATTATTGTACAATCTCAATGATATTACATTGAAGAAACAAATTATTCCAAGATGGCGTCAAAAGAATTGATGGCATTCTCTTGATAGTACAATTTTTAAATGTAATATGCTTAACAGGACATTTCCCTGTAATTTTATCTTGATAATTTGTTATATCCGGTATAATACAATTACTAAATTCTATCCAATTAGTGGTATTGAGACGTAAAGGAGCAGTAAATTCACAGTTTGAAATATGAGTTGCAATCTCATTGAAAGCCACTATATTGTTGAATGTGGATGAAACATCATATTTATTATTTAAAAAAATGCAGTTTCTCATATATACATTTTCATTTCCTGTCTCAGGATAGATTCTTACTCCATCTGGTTCAAAATCAATGGCTGCCCTTGGAGCTGTTCCTTTTATGGAATCTATTCCACAACCTTCAAATAACGTATTTTGAATCACTACATTTTGAGCTCCTATAGTTATTCCGTTTCTACGAGCATATTTTATTTTCACATTTTCAATAATCAACCCTTTTGAAATTCTATTTTGGACTCTTTCATTCATATAATCCGCAATATATAATATACAGTCTCCAAAGGAGTTCTCTATCGTGACATCTTTAAAGTGAAAATTTGTGCAAGCACTACAACAAAAAATATACCCCCATTCACCATAATAGCTTGAACCTTTAACAAAAGGTGAATTATAAATATGTTCCTTTACATCTCCGGAAATAGATCCTTTACCATCAATTGTTACATTATTTTTTCCATACTCCCAAAAAATAAAGTATATACCTTGATTGGTCGGAAGCATCTTCAAATGATTTTGAATAGTAAGATGAGTATTCGACGGTATAGTAAATATCCTTGTAAAAGAGTACTCATCTTTATATAAATCAGAATATTTTCTTTTTTTTACCTTTCCTATCATTGAATATGGCAATCTATCACCAAAATTTGTTTCACCTTTATAAGGCAATTCAAAAAAATATGTCCTATCAGCCTGAAAATAGATATGACAAAAATGGAAGTCATCAGTCAATGACAAAATATTTTCAATAATTCGATTTGAAACAAAATTCGGAGAATTGTTAAAATCAAACCATGAATCATACACTTCAGCATTATGCCACGTTCCTAAAATTAAAATATTCAGACCTATAACCTTTTTTTGACTTATAACAGTTAACAGGCTACTATCTCCCTTAATTACTCCATTGTCAATATATCCCTTTCCCTCTATTACCAACTCTGCTCCTGATGGCAAAATCAAGAGCTTTCCCCCCAATTCACATTTAACATCAACTATCAACTTAGAATAAACTCTCGGCAATTTCTCTACGGACAGGATATTGTCTTTTGAAAACTGAAGAATTTTACTAACACGAGTATATCTATTTTCTGCTGCAAATAAAGAAATTGCATAGAAAATGAATAAACTACTTACAATCAGTCTAAAAACGCAATATCTATCTTTACTGGAAAAAATGTGGCATAATTCCTTCATAATACTACAAAACTTAAAAATTTCAATATATTATGTCTGTTTTCTTTCTGGAAGTGACAAAACTACAGTACCTAATATGAATAAGTAAAGCCACATCAACCTAAAAGGATAATCTCGTATCATATTACAAATTACCAGCAATATAAAAAACCCCCAACCTTGACTTGAGCGATATTTATAAAACAAATGCCAATACAAGACTAAAACCAATATAACACCCATAATTCCATTTATAAAAAAGAAACGTTTGAAACTTGCACACCCATGTAGGATATTTTTAGCTTCATTACCTTCACCATAGGCCTCTTTCCCATAACCATTAATTATGTCTCCATGTTTCAACCAATCTTCATAATAAGCATCAAACAACATTGACGTTCTATTATCCCCTGAAAGTTCACCATCAACAACTACTAGCCTACTTAGTATTTTTTCATTAAGTATATTATCACCATCATTGTAAGTCAAGCCTAATATATAAAGAATACCAGCAAGCACTCCCATAAATAGAATGTATTTTATAATATGTACTCCTTTTAGGAAGAAGTGAAGGCATAAGCCTATAAAAAGGAGACAATAGGCAGCCAATGACAAAGAAAATATAATTGACAAAAGATATATATAATTAGATTTATCTTTGAAGTTAAACCTGTTTATAAACAAAAGCAAACAACAAGTACTACCTATATGTCCTGGCTCTAAAAACATCCCACAAAAACGAGGTAACAACTCTTCCAATATATTATTTGCTCCTACAATGAATAAATAGTAGACTTCATGACTATAATAATCCGATGTATCCGAATAATAATGAGGCAAAGGTATTCCTACTAAATACAAAAACCATCCAACCAAAGATATGAAACAAATACATTTTATAAACAAATCAAAAAAATGTAAAAGCTTAATTTTGAAATCAATACTCGATAAAATTACAAATATTGAAATAATTATAACAGAAAGAACATTAAGAAAAGATAAGAATGAAAACAATGGTGTATTATGAGTATAATTATATGCAAAATTTACAATCAACAAAATAATCACCCATATTGATTGCCGAGGAATTTTCGTCCTCAACAAGTAAGGTAATAAGACAACTGCACATACAGAATTAATAATAGACTGCGGCAATTTCCATGTAAAATACAATTCCATGGACACACACATAGCCAATATTATAAAGAAAACAGCTGGCAGATCCCTATTTAATTTAGTAATAGACATGTTATGAAGAAATAGAATATCTTTAGAACAAAGCCTGACCTCATCAAGGGAATCACGACAATATTTCAATGGTAATACCTAACATTAGAATCCTTTTCATTTGTTCAAGTTATTATCTAACTATTATTTCCAATATTCGTTGGACGCTTATAGAATCCAATCCATGATACATAGGGAGACAAATCACAGAATTTGCTATTTTATGTGCAATCGGTAAGTTTTCAGGAATAGCAGAATCCAAACCACGATAAGTAGAGAATTCACTTATCAAAGGATAAAAATAACGTCTGCCCCAAACTTTCTGATCTTTCATCTTGAAATATAATTCATCACGAGTCATACCATACTTATCTGCATCAATAAATATCGGAAAATAAGAATAGTTATGCCGGACTCCAGGCATATCCTCCATAAAACTAATTCCTTCTATATTGCGTAGTACTTCTCTATATTTAATAGCTACTTGACGACGCGATTCAATAGCAACATCCACTTGCCTTAAATTCAATAATCCATAGGCAGAACGTACTTCATCCATCTTACCATTAATCCCAGGAGCAACAATTGTTGTTTCACCCGCAAAACCAAAATTTTTCAGATAATCAATACGTTTCTTGGTTTTCTCATCTCGACAGACCAAGGCACCACCTTCAATCGTATTATAAACTTTCGTAGCATGAAAACTTAAAGTAGACATATCACCCGCCTCCAAAACAGATTTGCCATTCACTTCAACACCGAAAGCGTGAGCAGCATCATAAATGACTTTCAATCCATATTTATCAGCAATGGCTTGAATTTTTTCTGTATCACATGGTTTTCCATAAACATGAACAGGCATAATAGCTGTCGTCTTGGGAGTAATAGCTGCCTCTATTTTGTTAGGATCTATATTGCAAGTAACAGGATCTATATCAACAAATACAGGCTTTATACCATTCCACCACAAAGAATGAGTAGTGGCCACAAAACTATAAGGAGTAGTTATCACCTCCCCCGTTATACGTAATGTTTGTAAAGCACACATTAATGGTAAAGTACCGTTTGTAAAAAGACTAATATATGGTACCTTTAAGTATTCACATAACGCTTTTTCCAATTCCTGATGATAGTGACCATTATTAGTCAACCACTTACGATTCCAAATATCCTGTAAGTAGGGCATAAACTCGTCAAGGGAAGGAAGTAATGGAGAGGTAACTGTAATAACTTTATTTTCCATTTTTAATAATATTTACTTTCGTTTTAACATGGAGATACCAAGTCGCTTAAGTTCAAGGTACTCCGGTAACTTTATTCTCTCGTAGATAAAAAATGCCAATAGAATTCCCAATACTAACTGGACCGGGAGAAGGAGATAAACCGACCAATCCAGCAAAGAGATACACCACATAATGAGAGCTACGATAAGGGATGTAAGAAATGTAGGCAATATATCTTTCAATTGATCTATAGTAGGATAATCTATCAATCCTGCAGAATAATAGCTATTCAAAAAATAAGCAATAAAAGAGATCACTACACCTCCCCAAAGCATATATTCAATGCCACAGTATATACCTATCATAATTGGACCTACTGCTATTATTTTTTTTATTATTTCTAATTTTAAAAATAAGTCCGAACGCCCTTTTACTTGTAAAATATTCAAATTAATAGCATGAAGAGGGTAAAACATACCGGCAAAACAGATTATTTGTAAAAAGTAAACAGCAGGAAGCCACTTTGCACCTATTAAAATAAGAATCAAAGGTTTTGCTACAGCTGCAAGTCCTAACATACATGCAAAACTTATCAGCATAGTAGTTTTTATAACCTTGCGATAGGCTTCACGCAATCGTTCTGATTCCTCTTGAATTGAACTTAATACAGGATAGCTAACACGTTGGACAACAGTAGTCAGATTACTGGAGAATATTGTATTAAACTGTTCAGCACGTGTATATTGCCCTAATATGGAAGAAGCATAAAAACGACCAATAATGATATAATAAATATTGTTATAAATAGTATTTATAAGTCCGGATAGCAACAGTTTGGATCCAAAACCAAAAAGCTCATTAAAACTCTTTACTGAAAACTCAAAATTAGGATGCCATTTACAGAAAATCCATAAAAATAAAGTATTTAATAATTGCCGGGATAGCTGTTGACCGACCAAGCTCCACACCCCCATTCCGGCAAGCGCCATACCTATACCAACAAATCCACTACTTATAGACGAGATTAATGAAACTTTAGTTTGTGTTTTAAAATTAACATTCCGTACAAATATTGTACGAGGGATGATTGATAATGCATTAATAATAAGAATAAATCCTATTATTCGCATAACCTCCATCAATATTGGTTCTTTAAAAAAGACACTTATTGCCGGTGATGCAAGAAACAAAGAAATATATAAAACAATACTAACTACTATATTAAAATAAAAAACGGTATTATAGTCAATACGGTTTATGTGCACTTTACGTATCAGGGCATTAGAAAAACCACTGTCAATAATGGAATTTGATACGGCTATAAATATAGCTATCATAGCCATAACCCCATATTCCTCAGGAGTCAGCAAACGAGCTAAGATGAGACCGACAAGAAAAGTAATACCTGAACTGGCTATATTGTCTATAAAACTCCAACCAACACCACGAACTGTTTTATCTTTTAAAGATTCCTGCATACAATAATCAATAAGACCTGAGTAAATTTGAAAAAGATTAGCGTCAAAGATCTTATTTCCAAACGCTTAAAAAACAAAATGTACTATATATAAAATTCAATTCAATGTAACCATACATAAAAAGAACTAGGGAGAAAGAAACGCTAAGTTGATTTATATTAATTATAGGAATCTTCGCATAGATCTACATTAAGAAATAGCGTTATCTCTCATCCCTAGTTATATGCATATTTACCTACCTATTTCATCTTCTTTCAATTTCACTTTATTATCTTCTTTTCTATTCTTCAAATCAATAAAGAAATCCCTTCCAAATAGTATCCAACTGACACAACCTAATCCCGTCAGAAATACAATCCCTATAAGCATTAGAGCCTTACGAGGTTTTGAAGGCTTTATCGGAATAGTGGATGGTTCGATAATAGTATATACAGGAGTTATTTCCTGTACCTTTGCTTCTGCCATTTGTAATTGCTGCGCTACAGAGGTATAAACCTGATATGCCAAACGCATCTCATTTTCCAAACGCTCTTGTTCAGCACGATAACTCAACAAAATAATATTCTTGTTGGCATCAGCAAACTTGGCATAATTCTCCTGAGCTTTCTCATACTCTTTCTTTTTTCTTTCGAAGAGCTTCTCTTGAAACAGAAAATCCTGACGAGCTTTGGTTGTTCGATATTCTGTGATATAATCTTGTAAACGACGTACCACAGTATCAGTAAGACAAGCAGAAATACGCGCATCCTGCATTGTCACAGACAAAGTAGTAACCCCCGTCTTTTTATCAACAGAAACATTTATACGCTCACTCAATTCTTTCGCAATATCAGCTTCTTCTTTCGTTAAATGAAAAGGATCAAATATACCATCCTCCTCTTCATCTGTGAATAATGAAATAGCCCAGCCCACCGCCTTAAATGGGGCAGAAGTTATCAATGACCACCACGGCATACGCTGGTGCTCATTCAAATAACAATAAAGTGTAGTATCAACCTCTTCATCCAAATCCTTAACTTGAACATTAAAAAGTCCCGTAATAAAAGGAGTAGAACTAACGATATCAGGATACAAATCAGGATATATTGCATCTGCACCAGATGTGGCATTAAGATTAAGACCCGCCATTGCGGCCAATGACGAAAGTCCACCTGTACCTTTATTATCTGACAATTCCGGTGCAATCATGGCCTCAGCTGTATACTCCCGGGGAATACTAAATACAATTACCAAGCCTATCAGTACGGCATATCCACAAGCCTTCAGTATAAACTTACGTTCCCCCCAGACCTTTAATGCAAGCTCCAGCAAATCTATTTCTTCTTCTTGAGAAGAAGGGTTCTTTTGAAGTTCCTCACTCATAATTCATATTCTATTTAAAAGCATTTACCAAAGTGGCCACCATAGCCGCCATTGTAGCAGTAGTGGAACTGATACCCAGTATTTCTGCAAATTTCATGTGCTGCTTCTCAGCCTTGCTGGGTACTACGATTTCACAACCCGGCTGTATAAGCTTACCGCTACTACGTTTTGCACGCGCCACAGTACCATTCAGATAAATAATATAAGCCTTCTTCTTCTTTGCCATATTACCATAGCCACCTGCCATATTGATATAATACTTCAGCTTCGCACCTTTCTCCCAAGCCACCGTATTCGGATACATAACCGAACCGCTAATCTTAACAGTATTGACAAACTCAGGAATATAAATCACATCACCTTCACGCAAAACAACATCATAGTCACTACCCGGATTAGCCAAAGCCTTCTCCATATCTATACCGACCGTATATGTTTCCGTTATAGCCAATTTAGCAACAGATATACTGTCTTTGCCCTCACCATTACGTGCCATACGCAGAGCATCCCTTTCACGGCGACGCTCTTCATCATTCATTCTGCGAATAAGACGACCGCCTTTTATGTAAGCATCCGGAGTTATACCACCCGCACGTTTTATCAAATCACTCAAACGCTCGTTCTTTTTCAAAAGCGCATAACTTCCACTAAACAACACTTCTCCCGATACTGAAACTGTACGTTGCACCTTATAGGCCGGACTCCTGCGGATCTGAACCATATCAAACGGCTGCAAATAGAAATCCGCATCCCCTATCACCAAGCCGTCTTTTATATCAAAAGCAAATGTTTCCGCCAATTTACTACTGTAAGCAGTACTCTTAGGGTTTTTAATACGGCGCGTCACACTCACTCGCGTAGTAGCCGCTGCCTCACGCAAACCGCCAGCCTGAACAACCAAATCCTCTATAGTCATCTTGTCCGAATATAGGAAGGTTCCCGGATTTAGAACTTCACCATATATTGATACGGTCTCTTCCTCCTTCAGATCATTCACACTGGGGATATAAAGATGGTCATCCTTTTGCAAGGGAATATCTGCAACGGTACCATTGAGTAAACCGTTCAAATCAATAGCTATAACTTCATGAGAAAGATCCTCATGTTCACGATCCAATAATACACGATTCAAAAAGGCATCGCCACGAAGCCCTTCAGCTTTCTTTATCAACTGTTTTACCGTGTTTACCTCTCCATCCAACTGATAGAGTCCCGAACGGTAAACAGCACCGCTTATCTCAACTTTGTTTTCAAAACGGTCGAGTACGGCATCAACGGTTACAAGATCACCGTCATCCAGACGGAAGACGGAATAATCCATTTCATCTACATTGAAAACCTGATGCTCACGTCCGCTCTTACGGATAAGGCGAATGGCTTTCTTGTAGGAATCCCCTGTAAAACCACCGGCATATTCCAGCAAATTAGCGACAGTTTCCGTAGGCTTCATTTCATAATACATTGGACGTTTCACCTTTCCAACGATCTCCACCAGAGATTCATAAGGATTCACAATGATAACGTCGCCTTCTTGCAAGCGTATATCGTCATTCATCTTACCCTTCATGATAAACTCATAGACATCAAGATTTTCTATAGTCTTTCCGTTACGCACCAACTTTATGCCACGTAAACTACCGATTTTATTAACACCACCCGCACGGTACAATGCATGAAAAACAGTAGAAAAAGCAGAAAGAGAATAAGTACCCGGAACGGAAACCTCTCCCATGATGTTTACCTGAATAGTACGCGTGTCTCCAAGCGTTAACCGAATCTGAGAGTTAGGCTCATTGCCACCGATACCCGAATAAATCTTAGAAAATTCACGTTGCAGATATTGGTTGGCTTCCTTCACCGTCATCCCATTCAAATGAACCGGCCCCAGATCCTTAACCTGAATATCACCTTCAGGACTGATCGTCTGGCGGATTGTATTTTCCGAAGCACCCCAGATATCTATAATCACTTCATCACCGGGGCCCAAACGATAACTTATCGGAGTGGCAAGATTAGCGCTGGGTTCAAAGCTTAAATTGGTATTTCTGAATAAATTGTGACCGAAAATCTGCTTGGCAGACATTTCCAAATGAGCTTTGCTATCCTGCTTTTCATCAATAACAGCCTTCTGGTCTTCCAACTCTGCAGCTTCATAAGATGAATCCAAAGCCACGGCGTGTTTACGCATCTGGTTGGGCTTATTACCTGTACCTTCAGCAGTACTGTTGGTAGCCTCATACCTGGACTTAATCCGCAAGACCTGCTCCTGGGTCACACCACGACGAAGCAGTTCAGTAGTCATTTGCTTCTGGGATTTTCCTGCTGCTTGTGCATTCTTTACATACTCAACAACCTGTTCATCAGACATGCGTTGGGCATGAACAAAACCGGATAAAGTAAAAAGACAAAAGATAAATAATAATAATCGACGCATAGTTTATATATAAAGATAATTATTCTTCATGATGATTTTCTCATTCATCAATATATTCCCAAGGATAAGGATTATCCACTACATTCTGGAACTCGGCGATAGCTTCCTGTTGATCGGGAGTAAGTGATGCGGAATCCCAGGAAGCAATGATGGTACGAGCTTCATCAGCCAAGGGATCGTCAAAAACCTCACCATAGCAGGCAGTTAGTAAACGGAGCTTCAACAAAGAAGCCGGAAGTGAATCGAGGATATTCCAGCAACGGTTTAAAACTTCCTGAACATGTATTTGCTTTTCACCATGATCGACAAATGAAGCGTTGTAACCCATCAGAAGAGCCAGACAAACATTAGCCTGTTCTTCCACAGTAGAACCTTTGACACCGGAATTATACAAAGCCGTGGTCAGGCGGTAAACTTCACCGTTACGGCGGGACAAGTCATCGCTATAGACCGGACTCCCGTCCATGCCTAAATACATCAGCTCGTGCGCTGCACGCTGAAGAGAAACTATTTCTTCGGAAAGAGTCATAAAGAATTATGATTTTGGAGTTATCAACTGTCAATTACCTCTATAAGGTCAGGATGGATAGTAGCCATGGCAACGGCTATGACACCTTGTATCGCAACAACTACACGACGATCGCGAGCCCCTTTTACTTTCAGGAAAATACCTTCCTGACCCTCGAAGTCACCTCCCGTGATACGAACTTTTGTACCTTTAGATAAATTCAGTTCATCAGGTTGAAAGTACATGAGATGATCATTGTAAGTACCGGCTACAGCAATAAAACGCTGCATCTCGCTATCTGAGATAATAATCTTCTGACCACTACGGGTATCGGTTATGTATTGTAAATAGGTTACTTGTGATTTGATACGCTTCACCTCGGAAGGACAAGCATGAACAAAAAGTAAATTATGAATGACAGGAACCAGAACACGCACTTTCTTACCTTTCTTTATACTGATTTTGTATTGCATGGGAACGAAACAACCCAATTTTTCCTTTTCAAGCAAACGCATAGCATCCGGCTCTCTACGATAAGTGGCACGCATAGCATACCATATTGGGGTTTCTTTCTCCACTTCCATTCTATGATTATTTCAGAAAAGTGCGTTCCTCCGGGGCTTTGAACTTCTTGCATACACTTGAAATTCAATCACTTGCGAACACTTTATGTAAAATACAACAAGCTTTGTGCTCCTCTTGTCAACGAGTTTTTTACAGCAGTTCAATGCTTTACAGGTAAATAGCTATAAACGAGCAGATTACAGTCAAAAAGTATTTTTTAATCGTTCGTTTAATGGGCGTCAATATTTTTTAAAAGTGGAAGATAGAAAAAGAATAAAATGAGTAAATATTAACAGATATTTTCAGTCCTCATTTATTCCTTATAATCAAATAGTTAGCTTTGTATTTATCCAATTTAAAGAAGATTTTTTATCAAACATTTTGTCATTCGGAAAAACACCTTTATCTTTGCGCCCATTAAACGAACGTTTTTTGAACACTTTCCAAATTAAAACTTATATATCTAGTATACAATTATTTACTACTCATAAAAGATTATATTTACTGTATTTCCCCCTACTCTATTATCCCTCTAATTTTAATTTCCTATTTTTGTAACATTTTTAACTGTGAATATCAGTTAAATCAATAATTAAAAATTATACAATATGGAAAAATTAAAAAAAAGAGGTTCAAAATGAATCTAACGTAAAGAAAACATCTCATCAAGTTGAAAATCAGAGTACAAGCAGTACCAGAACAGTAAGTAAAATCAGTATAGTTGATGAGGATTTATTGGCTGAACGGTATTATGCAGGTATAAAAACTCATCTGTGTGTAGGAGCTCTAAGAAGCTTCAAATTAGGCTATTTTAAAGGTCAAAATATTAATAACATAAGCGATTTAGGAATGCATTTGTACAAATCGGGCGACGCCATAAAACACGAGAAAGGGCAAGATAACTTAATGGAAATAAGCAGCTTTATGACAGAACTAAGAAAGATGTGGGCAGTAATACAAAAGGAAGATACCGAACACATAGATCCGTATGGTTATGATGTAACAATAAATCATTGATAGTTTACTACAAAGAAAGGGCATAACTTTGCCCCCGTCAATCTGATTGTGGAAGGGCTACACCCTTTCACCCGGATGGTGTAGCCCTAACCTAAAAAGGGTATAGCTATCCGGAGCAAAGGGTGTAGCCATCGCAGAAGATTGATTATTAATTATTTATAAACTACTAAATTCATTAAAATGAAGAAACAAACGTTGGGGCACCAATCGAATCATGTAACGAAAAGCGAAAGAGTAGAAAATCTATGGAAGAAACTTATCAGACAAGAAACAGATTTATCAGATGAAACCATCACATGGATGACAAGACGAATTAGACTGCTGACTGAGTATATGGCATACGGATGTGCACTAATAGCCTATCGCAAGCAGAATGGAGATTTTTATATGGCAAGAGCCACACTCGTATATTATGAAACCTGTTTCCACCGAAAATACGACATTGAACGTATCCAGAACCATGTGGTATATTGGGATATAGAACAGCAGGGATGGAGAACATTCCAGATAGAGAATTTTCTGGAGTGGAAACCGGTGGTTAATTGAGAGTGGAGAATTTAAAAATCAGGAGATTATGGAATCATATCTATTACATGACGCCAATGCAAGCAGTAATTTTAAAATAATGATGATGATACAAAAAGAAGGAATGAAAGGATACGGTATCTACTGGATGATACTGGAGTTTCTTAGAGTACAGAACGGATATAAGGCAGACGTAAGAATACTGCCCGTACTGGCAAGAAAAATGAGAGTGACAGTAGCAACCTTGAAGAGAATCATCTTCGATTCAGGACTATTTGAGGTGAACGACACAACCTTTTCATCGCCCGGACTCACACGGCGCATGGGGCCACTGGAAGCCAAGCGCGAAGCGAACAGAGAATCGGGCAGACGCGGAGGACTGGCTAACCAACAGAGAATCAGGGAAGGCATGGCAAGCGACGCTTTACCTATCAATCAGACTAATGATATAAATAACTCCCCCTCTATATCTCCCCAAAGGGAGACAGGAAAGAATGAGGAGGTTCTTCTTCTTCCACCGGAGTATGCACTCAACAAAAATACACATAATTATGAAGGACTGATGGAAGAGTTACAACGCCAAAAAGTAACGGTTATCAAGGAAATCAATGCCATTCTCAGACTCACGGATTTCGGAAAGCTGAAAGGAAGGATATGGAAAATACTCTATGACATCAACAACTCACCGCAGATGAAAGCAAGAATTGTGATGCCCGGAAAATATATTCTGAAGCTACTGCAAAACTAAAAGACTGGTAAGCAAAAGATAATGAAGGTGTGTCAAAACTGGAAAGTAACTTAAGCTCCCTTCCTCCCGGGAGGAGGAGAATTGAGATAGTACTGCATTATGACACACCTTCATTTTATAACTTTCTAAAATAAAATCATAGTTTAATCCAATTGCTTTCTACGGTAAACAAATATCTATATTTTTTGCTTTCTACTCTAAACAAAATTCCCATAAATTTGCTTTTCATACTAAACAAATTCGTATATTTGCTACATATATTAATTTCAAGTATGGATAGCCTGTTTTTAAAACAAGAAAGAATGTTGGCACTGACAAGTACCAATATCATAAGGGAACTAATGAATAAAATTCATTGGAACAATCGTTTAATCGCTATCAGAGGCTCCCGCGGAGTAGGAAAAACAACTTTGATGTTACAATACATCAAATTGAACTATCCACCGGGAAACCGGATAGCCCTCTATTGTACACTCGACAGTATTTATTTCAGTAGTCACACGCTGCTGGAACTTGCCGAGAAATTCTATCTTCAAGGAGGAAAACATCTGTTTTTGGATGAAGTACACAAGTACCCCACTTGGAGCAAAGAACTTAAAGAAATATACGATTTGTATCCATCACTGCAGATAGTCTTCAGTGGCTCATCGCTGCTCAACATATTAAATGCAGATGCCGATCTTTCCAGAAGGTGTTTACCTTATAATATGTACGGTTTGTCATTCCGAGAGTTTTTGATGTTTTATAAAAACATTCGGATTCCGGTTACTTCATTACAAGAAGTACTTGAGAATGCAGGCGACATTTGCCTGGGTATCAATGAACAATGCAGACCTGTACAAATGTTCAATGAATATTTGCATGATGGCTATTATCCATTCTTTACCGGTAATCGGGAAGATTACTACATAAACATTGAAAATATAGTTAACCTTATTTTGGAACAGGAAATGCCTTTATTGTGCGGAGTAGACCCTGCTTATATAAGAAAACTAAAAGCGTTATTAAGCATTTTAGCCTCGTCTGTGCCTTATGAAGTCGATATCACAAAGCTGGCAGGGACTATAGGGCTTACCAGGAACTCGGTGATTACCTATCTACAGAACTTGGATCGTGCCGAGCTGCTTAAATTGTTGTATTCCGATCTGACCTCCGTCAAAAAGATGCAGAAGCCTGATAAAATTTATCTTCAAAACCCAAACTTGCTTTATGCCATAGCTTCCACATCCGTACAAATTGGCACGGCAAGAGAAACTTTCGCAATAAGTCAACTTTCCGTGAACCACGAAATAGAATATGGTAAGACACAAGGAGACTTCGTTGTCGATCACAAATATACATTTGAAGTGGGAGGTGCAGACAAAACCTTCAAACAAATCGCCGACTTATCAGACTCCTTTATTCTTGCCGATAACATAGAATATGCTACAGGAAAAAAACTACCTTTGTGGATAATAGGACTAACATATTAAAAACTAAATATCATGATAACATTTCCGAATGCCAAAATAAACCTGGGACTGAACATTGTAGAGAAGCGTCCCGACGGGTATCATAATCTGGAAACAGTATTCTATCCTGTTCCCCTAGAAGACGCGCTAGAAGTGAATATTCTGCACGAAGGCAATGAGAAGTTTCGATTGCACCAGGCAGGATTAGAAATCGAAGGAGAAGTTGAAAATAACTTAGTGGTGAAAGCCTATAAGCTGTTGGATGAAAAGTTCAATCTGCCGCCCGTGGATATTCACCTGTTCAAGCATATTCCTTCCGGTGCCGGTTTAGGCGGCGGATCATCTGACGCAGCTTATATGCTGAAATTATTGAATGAAAAATTCAATCTGGCACTCACGGATGAGACCTTAGAAGAATATGCCGCAAAATTGGGAGCAGATTGCGCCTTTTTCATTCGGAATGCCCCAACATACGCTGAAGGAATAGGAAACGTCTTCTCCCCTATCTCTTTATCCCTAAAAGGGTATCAGATTGTTTTAGTTAAACCGGATATTTTTGTCTCCACCCGGGAAGCTTTTGCTCAAATAAAACCGCATCGGCAAGAAATGCCACTAAAAGAGATAGTGAAACGTCCTGTAGAAAAATGGAAAGAATGGATGATGAATGATTTCGAGGAAAGTGTATTCCCCCAGTTCCCAGCTATCAGGGAAATTAAGGAAGACCTGTATAAACAAGGAGCTATTTATGCCTCCATGACAGGTTCCGGTTCGTCTGTTTTTGGATTGTTCGAACCAAGTGCCATATCACCCAGCAATACTTTTGGAGAGAAGACATTTATATACCGCGGAATATTAAAATAACGACCTTGATTAAAACTATATTGGAGAGGCTAAATTCAGCCTCTTTTTTTATGCCATTTTCCAGAAGCTACAACTGAACCTTTATCAGACCCTGATATTTTTTTGTTCACTGGTGAACAAAAAAAATAAGCCCTGTCTCCCGACAAGGCTTATTCACAACACAAACACAAAATAAAACACGACAAAACTACTATGCAATCTTACCTGTCTATGCCGGGGAGGCATACGTACTAGTTACGGATATTCACATATACATAAACAGCGTCAGGCTGATTTGCAACATATAAACAAATGCGGGGAAGCATTTGTTCATGTCCTATTTGTTAATAAAAACAAAAATCGCTTTTAATGCTTATTGAATACCTCTTTCGCGAAGCTTCAACTGCCAGTTCCAAGCAGAGAGCAGCGTATCTTCGATGGTTTCAACAGCTGTCCAACCCAACTCTTCATTTGCGAATTTAGGATCGGCCCATACCTTTTCAATATCTCCCGCACGACGACCAACAATCTGATAATTCAGCTTCACGCCGGTTGCCTTTTCGAAAGCATTAATTAATTCCAATACTGAAAGACCGCGTCCTGTTCCAATGTTGAACACTTCCACTTTCTCTTTTTGTTTATTTTCCAAGATGCGGCGGATAGCAATCACATGTGCTTTTGCTAAATCGACTACATTAATGAAGTCGCGTATGCAAGAGCCGTCGGGCGTATCATAATCATCACCGAACACACTCAGTTTCTCACGGATACCGATAGCGGTCTGGGTCAGATAAGGTATCAAATTTTGAGGCACACCATTAGGCAATTCACCAAGCAATGCTGTAGGATGCGCACCAATCGGATTGAAATAGCGCAGCAATATTGCATTGATAGGAGCACCTGAAGCCACAGTATCACGAACAATCTCTTCATTGATCTGCTTTGTATTACCATAAGGAGATTCAGCTTTCTTGATCGGCGCTTTCTCCGTCACCGGTAATTCATCCGGTTGGCCATATACAGTACAAGAAGACGAGAATACGATACCTTCCACTCCATGCTTCGGCATCAGTTCAAGCAGGTTTATCAATGAAACCAGATTGTTGCGGTAATAAAGCAACGGCTTCTGAACCGATTCGCCTACAGCCTTACTGGCTGCAAAGTGGATGATGGCTTTAATGCCTTTATATTTAGTAAACACAGCGTCAAGACCGGCGAAATCCAAACAATCCAACTTCTCGAATGCCGGACGAATACCCGATACTTTTTCGATGTTATCAACTACATCGGCGCTAGAGTTTGACAAATTATCTATTATCACTACTTCGAAACCTGCGTTCTGAAGTTCTACTACAGTGTGTGAACCAATATAGCCAGTTCCACCTGTAACCAAAATTCTTTCCTTCATCAGTGATTTATTCTATTAGGTTATCATCGTTGTGCCCGCAAAATTACGAAATTTAATTTAGATAAAATAAAAAAAGAGTGTTTTTTTTAGTCTAAAAAAGAAAGGGGTAGAATTTCTTCTACCCCTAACCTATTAGTTAATGTTCTATTTTTCAGATTTTCACAACACCGGAGAACCCCATAAATGCCATAGCCAAAAGACCGGCAGTAATCAGAGCAATCGGAGTCCCCTTCATTCCTTTCGGGATATTTACCAAACTCATCTGTTCGCGCAAACCCGCAAAAAGAGTCAGCGCCAGGCCAAAACCGATAGCTGTGGAAAATGCATAAACCACACCGGTCAACAGATCATAATCTTTCTGAATTACAAGGATGGCAACACCAAGAATACAACAGTTAGTTGTGATCAGAGGCAAAAACACACCCAGTGCCTGATACAAAGAAGGCGATACTTTTTTCAAAATAATCTCTACCATCTGAACCAGTGCAGCAATCACCAGAATAAAAGTAATAGTCTGTAAATAACCCAGGTCAAAAGCATCGAGCACAAATTTCTGAATAAGGAATGTCACTATGGTTGCAATCGTAAGCACAAATGCCACGGCAGCCGACATACCCAATGCAGTTTCCACCTTCTTGGATACACCTAAAAACGGACAGATACCCAAAAACTGCGACAATACGATGTTATTGACAAAGATTGCCGAAATAAATATCAATATATATTCCATACTTTCCAAAATTAAGAATTAAAAATTAAAAACTAAAAGCAATTACTACTCTCATCCTTAATTTCTAATTTTCCATTATTAATTCTTTTTCAAGCCGTTTATCAATGCGATCAGATACCCCAGTGCAATGAAAGCTCCCGGTGCAAGTACAAATATCAACATACCGTATTCTTCAGGAAGGATAGTCAGATCAAATATCTTACCGGTTCCCAGAAATTCACGTACGGCACCCAGCAAAGTAAGAGCCAAAGTAAAGCCAAGGCCCATTCCTAAACCATCAAAGAAAGAAGCAACCGGAGTGTTTTTGGCAGCAAAAGCTTCTGCGCGTCCCAATACAATACAGTTTACCACAATCAGCGGAATAAACAAACCCAGCGTAGCATATAGAGCAGGAACATAAGCTTGCATGACCATTTGCAGTAAAGTTACAAAGGAAGCAATGACCACAATGAACGACGGAATACGTACCATATCAGGAATTACATTCTTGATTGCCGAGATTACGACATTAGAACAGATCAGTACGAACATCGTTGCCAGTCCCATACCCATACCATTGATAGCGGAAGAGGTGGTACCCAGCGTAGGACACATACCAAGCAGGAGTACAAACGTAGGATTCTCTTTGATAATCCCGTTCATCATAACTTTAAAATTATTCATATCTTCTACTCCTTTCTTTATTTAGCGCTGATAGAGTCCGCAGCTTCAGTGGCGGCATTTTCAGCAGGTTCAACAACTTTTTGCGTAGCGCCCGTAGTGGCATCCGATTCATTCTGACCGGCATAAGCTGCATAAGCAGCATTCACAGCATTCAGGAAAGCTCGTGAAGTAATGGTAGAAGCTGTAATGGCATCTACCTGGCCTCCATCTTTGCTTACAGACAACGGAGCCTTACCCGGATTCATTCCTTTGATACTTCCTTTATTTCCTTCTTTAAACCAATCGGCAGCCTTGGACCCCAATCCCGGAGTTTCCACATGCGACAACAGGGAATAATCTATAATGTTTCCTTCCGCATCAAAGCCGACCAAGACTTTCAGCTCACCACCGAATGCCATTGAACTTGCTTCTACGGCAGCACCAATAAACTCTCCACCTTTCGTAGCAGGATACACAGCATAATCTACACCATTCACAGCCTGCATCTTCTTTTCTGCAATCGGATCATTATCGAAACCGGGAACCACTGCACTGACAGCGTCGCTCAATGTCTTTGCATTGGCTTGTGCTATAGGTTCTTTCGTCAATTCATTCACATATGCCAGCAAAGCCACAGAGATGGCAGTAACGCCCGTGAGTACCAGCAACATATTCTTCAAGGATGATTCTAACTTTTTCATTTCTTCTTCGCTACCTCCCCAAAGCGTTTAGGTTTACAATATGTATTAATCAGCGGAGTGAAGGCGTTCATAATCAAAATAGCGAATGACATACCTTCGGGATAAGCACCGAACAGACGGATAATCACTGTCAGTAATCCGATACATACACCATAAATCAGCATTCCCTTCTTGCTCATCGGAGAAGTGACGTAGTCAGTAGCCATAAAAATAGCACCCAGCATCAAACCACCTGTAAGCAACTGAAGCACGGGAGATACATACAGTTCCGGATCTACCAGATGCATAATACCCGAGAATACAAATACTGTAGCCAATATAGAAATAGGAATATGCCAGGTAATAATTTTCTTCCAAAGCATATAAGCTAATCCCAGCAATAACGCCAATGCACTGACTTCACCCAGACAACCGCCATTGTTACCAATCAGCAAATCGAAAGAGGAAGGTAGATCTTTCAGAGCCTCTATATTTCCACCGGCAATCTGCTTCATCAGATTAAGCGGGGTAGCAGCCGTCGTAGCATCGGTGTAAGCAGTCAACTGTCCCACTACCGGCCAACTCGTCATTTGCACAGGGAAAGAAAGCAACAGGAACACACGGCCTGCCAATGCAGGGTTGAACGGATTATTACCTAACCCGCCAAAAGACATCTTACCTACACCTATAGCAAACAATGCACCCAGAATAATAATCCAGATAGGCAGATTGGAAGGTAAATTGAATGCCAACAACACACCTGTGATTACAGCAGAACCGTCACAGATTGTTGTGGTTTCTTTCTTCATCAGGAATTTACCAATAGCCCATTCGAAGAACAAACAGGCAGCTACCGATGTAGCCGTGACAATCAGCGCACCCAGTCCGAAGAAATAGAGCGATACAAGAAATGCAGGAATCAATGCAATAAGCACACCATACATATTCTTTTTCACGCTGTCACCACCATGGACGTGGGGTGAAAGTGATATTACTAATTTATTTTCCATACTTCGTTATTATTTAGCTTGACGTGCACGGATGATCGCTCCTACCTTACCCTTACCCAAGCGGCAATAGTCCAGCAACGGACGGTTGGCAGGACAGGTAAACTGACAAGAACCGCACTCGATACAATCCATAATTCTTTCTTTTTCCATTCTCTCGAATTCTGTATGTTCGGCAAGTGCCGACAGCAAATAAGGTTCCAATCCCATCGGACAAGCACCCACGCACTTTGCACAACGGATGCAAGGCTGAACCTCACCACGTTTGGCTTCCTTTTGATTCATTATCAGAATACCGGAACTACCTTTAGCGGTAGGAACCTCCGTGTTGACCAATGCCTTACCCATCATCGGGCCACCACCGATAATCTTACCTGTATCTTCGGGCAGACCACCGCAAGCATCAATCAATTGCTTCATCGGCGTGCCAATACGTGCCAGGAAGTTAGACGGTTTTGCTACTGACTTACCAGTAACGGTAATCACGCGCTCAAACAACGGCTTATTTTTCTGTACGGCCTGATATACCGCAAATGCAGTACCTACATTCTGTACCACGGCTCCTGTAGAAATTGGTAAAGCACCACTCGCTACCTGACGACTGGTAATAGCATCTATCAACTGCTTTTCACCTCCTTGCGGATATTGCACCTTCAAGGCTACTACCTCGATACCTGCATAGCTGGATGCCACCTTCGCCATCAACTGAATAGCATCGGGCTTATTATTCTCAATACCGATAAATGCCTTGTTCACCTTCACAGCTTTCATCAGAATAGATACACCTACCATAATTTCCTCGGCATGTTCCAACATTAGCTGATGATCAGCTGTCAGATAGGGTTCACACTCCACAGCGTTGATAATCACACACTCTGCTTTGAATGCAGGCGGCGGACAGAGTTTCACCTGAGTAGGGAAACATGCACCACCCAAACCTACAATACCGGCATTGGCTATCTTTTTTACTATTTCCTCGGATGTAAGGTTACATTCCCTCACCAACGTTTCGGTGCGATCAATACTTTCTTCCCATTCATCACCGTCCACATCAATAAAGATGGCAGGTTTCGGATAACCACTGGCATCGATAACCGTATCAATTTTAGCAACCTTGCCGCTGACAGACGAGTGGATGGCCGCGGATACGAAACCACCGGGTTCGGCAATCTTTGTGCCGACTTTCACCACATCTCCTTTAGCTACAATCGGCTTTGCAGGCGCACCAATGTGCTGGCCCAGCAAAATCACAGCTTTGGCAGGAATTTCCGCCTTTATAATCGGCTGATGTGCTGAAAGTTTATTTTCGTGTGGATGAACACCACCGATTGAAAATGTCTTCAACATACAATTCTGTATTTTAGTCGTTTATTACTTCTTTATTATTAAGCCTCTGCCTTTGGAGTTTCAACCTGAGGAGTCTCAACAGCTTTAGGGGTCTCTACAGTTTTAGGAGCCTCTGCAACCTTAGGCGTTTCTGTAGCTTTCGGTGCAACGGCTACCTTAGGAGCGGCAACCGGAGCAGCACCTTCCGCCTTCGGTTTACGCGGCGGGAAATTGAGTGCGATAATCGTGTTCTGAGGACAAGCCTCTTCGCACTTACGACATGATTTACATTTGTTCGGGTCGATGTAAGCCAGATTATTTTCAAGTGTAATCGCTTCGAACGGACAAACCTTCACGCACTTGCCACAACCAATACAAGCAACTGTACAAGCTTTACGCGCTATGCCGCCTTTGTCCTTGTTTACACACTGCACATAAATACGACGTGACTTCTTACCTTGCGGACGAATCTCGATAATGTTCTTCGGACAAGCCTTGACACAAGCTCCACAAGCCGTACATTTTGCTTCATCCACTTCCGGAAGTCCCGTTTCAGGATTCATGTGGATAGCATCAAACTGACAAGCTTCCACACAGTCACCACACCCTAGACATCCGAAACTACAACCGGTTTCGCCACCATAAAGAGAGGCCGCAATAGCACAACTCTTCGCACCGTCGTACATATTCGTACGGGGACGGTTGGCGCAGGTTCCATTACATCTCACAACTGCCACCATCGGTTCGGCAGCAACGGCATCCAAACCAAGGATTCCCGCAATTTGCGTCATAACAGGTTGTCCGCCTACCGGACAGAACTTGCCCTCCAGCGAACCTGCCTTTACACAGGCATCGGCAAAACCGCTACAACCCGGATAACCACATCCACCGCAATTTGCTTGAGGCAACACCTCTCCTACCTGTGCAATTCGCGGATCTTCATACACGGCGAATTTCTTGGAAGCTATGTATAATATAGCGGCCGAAACCAGCGCTATGGCTCCCAATGAAATCACTGCAATCAGAATTACATTCATAAATTAGTTATTTATTTAATTATTTGTTTTAATGTTCCAAGAGTTAGTCAATTGGCCTTATTGAAAAAGAAAATTTCTTTCCCATACGTGTTTTATTTAGCCACAATATATAACAATAAGGAATAAGAAGAGCTAACGAACAAAGTGCAGAGAGAAGTTCGTCACTCCAGATAGCCATAAATACAAAGAGAGAAATCACCAGAATACAGAAAGGTATTATAAAGGCCCACAACACCGCCATCATTCCCATAGAGAGTTCGCCAAAAACGATTACCCGGTCACCCACCTGATAGGAAGACGCATCGCCGGTAGTTACATCGATTATTTTTTCTTTGGTATCAGCCGAGGCACAATGTCCCTTCGCACTACATGCCGCACAAGCTGACGTTTGGACAATTCTCACCTTTATATGAGAACTGTTTATGTTTTCCACAATACCTTGATGTTTTATAATATCTGCCATTTTGCAAACTGTGCATTACAAATTGCGGCAAATTTACGCATTATTTGTGAACTGCAAGGCTTTCACCCGCTTTTTTTATGTGTACGCCAACGTACTTTTCCCCGTTTTAACTATTTTTCTTCACTTTTTCCACAGAACAAGCAAGAAAACCTGTTTTATAACACAGACTAAGGTATCACTTTGCACCATTGATAAGTATAAGATAACAAAATGATACTATGAATAATTCTTTTCTCCTAAAAGCAAGTAAGGCTGCCTCCCTAAAAGAAACAGCCTTACTTGTAATATCTATATTCAGATAGTATAGACTTACCATTTATAATTAATACCGAAACTCAAAATTTCATTCACCTGAAAGTAGCTGTCTCCCGTAGTCGGCTTACTGCTGTCATCATAACGGGCATGTACATAGAGTTTTGTAGAGAGGTAACGGTTCAATATAAAGTTGATTGTATTTTCCCACTCAATACGTGTCCATTCATAGCTGGTCAGATAATTCAAACGAGAATTCAGCACAATAGAAGGAATGATGGTCCAGTCAAATGTCGGTTGTATTTGCGAACCCCAATTATGACGCACGCATTTGCCCTTTTCCAAACCAAAGTCTACCTCATTTACATCTTTATTACCGATATAACGCATTGTCCAAGTCAACGGAGCTATAAAGACAGAAAGATTGAACTTTTTCTTCTTCAGTTTATAGTCCATACCGACACTGGTGGATAAATCAGCCGGAGCAAAGAAAGCAGAAACTAACTTCTCGCTATTTGCTTTATAACCGTGACAGAACTGAGTTTTGAATTCAGTAGAAATGGTATAGTACCAATTAGAAGCAGCCTGAACACCCAGCTTACTGTAAATACGGAGCAAGTCGGTGTTTACCAGATAATCATGGTACTTATCCGAAGGAGTTGAACCAAAACCTAACTTAGCTTCCAGCATATTTTCCCACTGTATCTTCTCACGGTCGTTATAGTTAGCGAACAACTGTAAGTTAGCCAGAAAAGAGTTCGTACTTTCACCACCTTTATACCAGTTATCCGAAATATAGTTCTGCGTAATCTGTAAAGAACCGCTTCCACCGGTCACCCACCAGTTAGGTTTCCGAATCAGCACTTCCGCATCTTCTTTCACATTTGCCATACTCTCCTGAGCAAACAACTTCAATACAGAAGGTTTAGAAGATACCTCTTTTTCAATATTATCCTTGAATACCCTCACCTGCATAATATCATCTTCCCATGCCACAATCTTATGCAGATCATCATTAACATAAAGATAGAGCAAAGCACGATCCACTGTTTCATTCGCGCGTTCCTTCGAGGTAAAGCGGGCTTCATCAAATGGCAAAAGTTCTTTCACTGGCAATTCAACCGTATCAAAAGGTTCAAATTTCCAATTCAATGTCGAAACACGCTTTATAGGAGAATTATAATATGTAAATGGCTTAAGAAACAGACGGTAGTAATCGGGATTATCAGGAATGTAACGTTCAGGAGTAGACGGATCATTCAGGTAGTTTAATACTCCAAAATACTTCTCATGCAGTATGGATACTGTATCCAACTTGAGAGTATCATTCGCTGGTTTCAACTTTAAGACAAAATATTGCTTCATCACATCCGACAAGGTATCCACTTGTGCGGCAGCCGGTTCCTCTCCGGCCTTTAAGACAGTCTTTACTGAATTCTGCGCCACTATCGACGAAGAAAAAAGCGCAGCAACTGCCCATAAAGATAAGTATCTATTCTTCATAACGCCCTAAAATCTATGTTTTGACTGCAAAAGTAATTTAAAATGTTTAGAAAACATAGAAAAGAGTAAAGAAAAGATTAGCAATAGCCGGTACATAGGATAACAAGTTCATATCAACTCTGTACCAGCCCCGTACCAAGTCCGTATCAAGTCCAAACATATATATACGGAGATGACACGGAGGTGATACGAAGATAGTACTGAGATAACACGGAGATAGTACGGAGATGATAAGGACTTAATAACATTGCAGCATCACTTTTTTTTTAGAATTGTTTCGCCGAAACTTTATGTACTTCCTCTTTTTTTTGTAATTTTGCGCTTTTTAAGTCTCATCTGTAGACAGGTAGGTACACAAATGTGTACATCGACCAAACAAAACAATAATATTAAAACAGTATAGCTGTGGGAGAAACAAAGTATATTTTCGTCACCGGTGGCGTTGCCTCATCATTAGGTAAAGGCATCATCGCCTCATCCATTGGTAAATTGCTACAAGCAAGAGGTTACAAAGTAACCATTCAGAAGTTTGACCCGTATATCAATATTGACCCGGGCACTTTAAACCCCTACGAACACGGAGAATGTTATGTGACTGTAGACGGACATGAAGCTGACCTCGACTTAGGTCATTACGAACGTTTTCTTGGGATCCAGACTACTAAAGCCAATAACATCACAACCGGACGTATCTATAAAAGCGTTATCGACAAAGAGCGCCGTGGTGATTATTTAGGTAAGACCATTCAGGTTATCCCTCACATCACGGACGAAATTAAACGAAACGTGAAGTTGCTGGGTAACAAATATAAATTCGATTTTGTAATTACAGAAATCGGTGGTACGGTGGGTGATATCGAATCATTGCCGTATCTGGAAAGTATCCGTCAGTTGAAGTGGGAATTGGGACGTGATGCCTTGTGCGTGCACCTTACTTATGTACCTTATCTCACGGCAGCCGGTGAATTGAAAACCAAGCCGACACAACACTCCGTAAAAGAATTGCAGAGTGCAGGTATACAGCCGGATATATTGGTATTGCGTACAGAACACGAATTGGGTACCAACCTGCGTAAAAAAGTAGCATTATTCTGTAATGTGGATGAAAACGCAGTAGTACAGAGCATCGATGCTCCCACCATCTACGAAGTGCCTATTCTGATGCAGGCTCAGAAACTGGATGAAACGATATTGAAGAAAATGGGACTGCCCGTAGGAGACACACCGGGACTGGGTCCATGGCGTGCTTTCCTCGAACGTCGCCATAAAGCAGAAAATACAGAACCACTGCACATTGCATTAGTCGGCAAATATGACTTGCAGGATGCTTACAAATCCATTCGCGAAGCCTTGTCACAAGCTGGTACATACAATGATCGTAAGGTATCCGTAGACTTTGTGAACAGTGAAAAGCTGACAGAAGAAAATGTAGCGGAAGCACTGAAAGGCATGGCAGGTGTATTGATAGGTCCGGGATTCGGTGAACGTGGTATTTCCGGTAAGTTCGTGGCTATCAAATACGCACGCACACATGATATTCCGACTTTCGGTATTTGCCTGGGAATGCAGTGTATCGCCATTGAATTCGCACGCAACGTGCTGGGATATACCGATGCAGATTCACGCGAAATGAACGAAAAGACTCCGCATAATGTCATCGACATTATGGAAGAGCAGAAATCCATCACAAACATGGGTGGAACAATGCGTCTGGGAGCCTACGAATGTATCTTGCAGAAAGGTAGCAAGGCTTATGAAGCTTATGGAACGGAACACATCCAGGAGCGCCACCGTCATCGCTATGAATTCAATAACCAGTATAAAGCAGAATACGAAGCTGCCGGCATGAAATGTGTAGGTATCAATCCGGAATCTGATTTGGTGGAAATCGTAGAAATACCGAAGTTGAAGTGGTTTGTCGGAACTCAGTTCCATCCGGAATACAGCAGTACGGTACTGAATCCCCATCCGTTGTTCGTGGCTTTCATCAAAGCATCTGTCGAAAGTTTCGAGGAGAAGGAGAAAGCAAAGAAATAAGATTATTTCAATAATTATAAAATTGTAAATTAGAAATTATTCATGGATAAAAACACCATTACAGGTCTTGTTTTAATAGCAATTTTGTTAGTCGGCTTCAGTTTTCTGAGTCGCCCCAGTAAAGAGCAATTGGAAGCACAGCAGCGTTATTATGATTCCATTGCGCTGGTACAGCAACGTGAAGAAGCGCTGAAAGCCAAAGCGGATGCAGCATTGGCCAATGAAAAAGATGTGGAAACTGTGGATTCTACTTCACTCTTCTTCAATGCCCGCCAAGGAACAGATTCGCTTATTACGATTCAGAACGACGTGGCTGAGTTGACCCTCAGCACCAAAGGCGGTTCCATATTCTCCGCTGTATTGAAAGAGTATATGGAACAGGACAAGAAAACTCCTGTAACCCTATTCACCGGAAACGATGTTTCCATGAATTTCCTTTTCTATAATAAAAAGGAAACAATACAGACTAAGGACTATTACTTCACCACTGTGAACCGTACGGACAGCACCGTAACAATGCGTTTATCAGCTGACAGTGCAAGTTATATAGACTTCAAGTATGCATTGCATCCCAATACCTACCTGGTAGACTTCAGCATCGATGCTAAATGTATGGCAGATAAATTGGCAGCAAGCAATAACTATGTAGACATCGAATGGGCACAACGCGCCCGCCAGATCGAAAAAGGTTATGTATATGAGAATCGTTTGTCTGAACTGACTTATAAAATGCTGGGAAATGGCACAGACTACTTGTCAGCCAATAAGGATGATGAAAAAGAAGTGCCCGAACGTCTGGACTGGATTGCTTTCAAAAATCAATTCTTCTCCTCGGTATTCATTGCAGACGCTGACTTTGAAAAAACGAAGCTAGTCTCCAAAATGGAAAGAGAAGGCAGCGGATATATCAAAGACTACTCCGCCGAGATGAGCACGAGCTTTGACCCGACAGGTAAACAGCCTACGCAAATGTTCTTCTACTTCGGTCCGAACCATTACAAGACGCTGACTGCGCTGGATAAGGGACGTGATGAGAAATGGGAACTGAACCGTTTGGTTTATCTGGGTTGGCCGTTGATACGCTGGGTCAACAAGTGGTTCACCATCAATATCTTCGACTGGTTGTCCGGTTGGGGTCTAAGTATGGGTATTGTATTGTTACTGATGACCTTGATTGTAAAAGCAGTCGTATTCCCCGCTACCTGGAAAACGTATATTTCTTCTGCCAAGATGCGTGTGTTGAAACCGAAAATCGATGAGATCAATAAGAAATACCCCAAACAGGAAGATGCGATGAAAAAACAGCAGGAGGTCATGGGAATGTACAGCCAATACGGTGTGAGTCCGATGGGTGGCTGTCTGCCGATGCTGGTACAGTTCCCGGTTCTGATTGCATTGTTCATGTTTGTGCCAAGTGCTATTGAATTGCGTCAGCAGAGCTTCTTGTGGGCTGATGACCTTTCAACGTACGATGCGTTCATCAACTTCCCGTTCAATATCCCGTTCCTGGGTAGCCACCTCAGTTTGTTCTGTTTGCTGATGACGGTTGTGAATATATTGAACTCCAAGTTCATGATGCAGCAACAGGATACCGGAGCCAACCCGCAGATGGCGGCGATGAAGTGGATGACGTATCTCATGCCGATTATGATGTTGTTCATCCTGAACAGTTATCCTTCAGGTCTGAACTATTACTACTTCATATCGACATTGATTAGTGTGGTGACTACTCTCATTCTGCGTAAGACTACGAATGAAGAGAAACTTCTTGCCCAATTGGAAGCCCGAAAGAAAGATCCGAAGAAAGCTAAGAAAACCGGCTTTGCCGCCCGCCTGGAGGCAATGCAGAAACAACAGGAACAGTTGTTGAAAGAGAGACAGAATAAAAAATGAGTTGACAAGGGAACGAGTTAACAAGATACAAGGGCTGCACTGTACTCAAAATGGATAGTGTGGCCTTCTTTCTCTCTATTACTCTCGTCAACTTGTCCACTAAGCACCTCGTTAACTAAAAAAAATGAAAACTAAATATACCAACAAACAGATTTGGATGATAGCCTATCCGATCCTCATCAGTCTACTGATGGAGCAAATGATAGGTATGACAGACACAGCCTTCCTGGGACGGGTAGGCGAAGTAGAACTGGGAGCATCAGCCATTGCAGGTGTCTTCTACATGGTAATATTCATGGCAGCTTTCGGTTTCAGTATCGGAGCGCAGATACTCATTGCCCGGCGCAACGGTGAAAAGCAATACCGGGAAATAGGCGACCTTTTCTATCAAGGAATTTACTTTCAGATAGGACTGGCGGCAGTAATGTTCCTGCTCTCCTACTTCCTTTCACCAATGATACTGAAACGAATCGTTTCTTCCGAACACATCTATGAGGCTGCCATCAGTTATCTGAACTGGCGGGTTTTCGGAGCCTTCTTCTCATTCAGTGCAGTCATCTTCCGTGCTTTCTTCCTGGGAACTACGCAGACCAAGACACTGACACTCAATTCCATAGTCATGGTATTGAGTAACGTAGTTTTCAACTATATACTGATTTTCGGTAAATTCGGCTTTCCTGCGCTTGGCATTGCAGGTGCCGCCATCGGTTCATCACTTGCAGAGCTGGTTTCACTGATATTCTTTATCCTCTACACCCGTTACCGTATTGACTGCCGTAAGTTTGGACTGGACCGTATTCCGAAGTTCCGCCCGGAGATACTGAAACGCATGCTGAACATTTCCTTCTGGACCATGATACAGAACGTCTTCTCCTTGTCCACCTGGTTCTTGTTCTTCCTCTATGTGGAGCATCTGGGAGAACGGTCGCTCGCCATCACGAACATTGTCCGGAGCATATCCGGCATTCTGTTCATGGTAATGATGGCATTTGCCTCAACCTGTGGTTCATTGGTCAGCAATCTCATCGGTGCAGGAGACAAAGACTGCGTGGCAGGCACTATCCGGCAGCATATACGCATTGCATACCTGTTCACATTGCCGCTAGCACTGTTTTTCGCACTGTTCCCAAAACTTATACTGGGAATCTATACGGATATACCCGATTTACAGGATGCAGCCGTACATTCACTTTGGGTAATGTGCTCGGCATATCTGTTTCTCGTACCTGCCAATGTATATTTCCAGGCAGTATCAGGAACGGGAAACACGCGCACGGCTCTGGTCATGGAACTAATAACGCTCGTCTTCTATGTTGCCTACATCACATACATCATTCTTTACTTGAAACTTGATGTAGCCCTGTGCTGGACATCGGAAATGGTATACTCCATTTTTATACTATTACTTTGCTGGTGGTATATTAAAGGAGGACGATGGCAAGAAAAACGCATATAATTTGTATATTTGTCGCAAAATAACCGTAACGAACAACATACATGAAACAAGTAAATTTATTGCTTATGTCAGCAGCTATGACATTGGCTGCCTGCGGCGGAACTAAAGACGCAGGGCAAGCCGGAGTACCGCTTATCGAGCGGTCGGACATCCAGATTGAAGGCAAACGCATGACTCCCGAAGCTCTCTGGGCCATGGGTCGTATCGGTGGTGTAGCCGTATCCCCCGATGAAAAGCAAATTGCTTACACAGTAGCTTACTACAGTGTACCGGAGAACAAGAGTAACCGTGAAGTCTTCGTGATGAACACAGATGGAACAGGCAACAAACAAATCACCCACACTCCCTGGCAGGAAAACGAAGTGAACTGGATAAAGGGTGGCACTAAACTGGCGTTCCTTTCCAATGAAGGTGGCAGCAGCCAGTTGTGGGAAATGAATCCGGACGGCAGCGGGCGTAAGCAGTTAACTCAATATGATGGTGACATCGAAGGTTATTCTTTCTCTTCCGACGGCAAGAAGTTGCTTTTCATTGCACAGGTGAAAACTAAACAAAGTACTGCGGATAAATATCCCGATCTCCCTAAAGCGACGGGTATCATCGTTACCGACCTGATGTACAAACACTGGGATGAATGGGTAACCGGTGCTCCGCATCCTTTTGTAGCCGATTTTGATGGAAACGGTATCAGCAATATAAAGGATATACTGGAAGGAGAACCTTACGAAAGCCCGATGAGACCTTGGGGTGGCATCGAGCAACTGGCATGGAGTCCTGCCGGAGACAAGGTGGCATATACTTGCCGTAAGAAGACCGGTCTGGCTTATGCCATCTCCACCAACTCGGATATTTATATCTACGATCTTGCAACCAAGAAGACAGACAATATCACCGAAGAAAACAAAGGTTATGATACAAATCCTCAGTACTCTCCCGATGGTAAATACATTGCCTGGCAGAGCATGGAACGTGACGGTTATGAAGCTGACCTAAACCGTCTCTTCATCATGAATCTGGAAACAGGTGAGAAACGTTTCGTCAGCAAGGAATTCGAATCGAACGTAGATGGTTTCTTGTGGAATAAAGACTCTAAGAGTATTTATTTCATCGGTGTCTGGCATGGTGAAACACAGATTTACAATATCGATCTTGCTGCCAACGATAAGGTTACGCAGTTGACAGACGGTATGTATGATTATGCTTCCCTCGCCCTTGCAGGAGATAAAGTAATCGCTTTACGCCATTCAATGAGTATGGGTGATGAAATCTATGCCGTATCTGCCACCCGCAACGGGGATGCTTTTGCCGAAGCAAAACAACTGACCTTCGAAAACAAACAGATTTACGACCAACTGGAAATGGGTAAAGTTGAAGCTCGCTGGATGAAGACTACAGACGGCAAACAGATGCTGACATGGGTTATCTACCCGCCACAGTTTGACCCGAATAAGAAATACCCTACCCTCCTGTTCTGTGAAGGTGGTCCGCAAAGCCCCGTAAGCCAGTTCTGGAGCTATCGCTGGAATTTCCAGATTATGGCTGCCAACGACTATATCATCGTAGCTCCCAACCGCCGCGGACTTCCGGGCTTTGGAGTGGAATGGAATGAAGCCATCAGTGGTGATTACGGTGGTCAGTGTATGAAGGATTATTTTACAGCTATCGACGAGATGGCTAAAGAATCGTTTGTAGACAAAGACCGTCTCGGTTGTGTAGGTGCCAGCTTCGGTGGTTTCTCCGTTTACTGGCTCGCCGGACATCATGACAAGCGCTTCAAAGCATTCATCGCACATGATGGCATCTTCAACATGGAAATGCAGTATCTGGAAACAGAAGAGAAATGGTTTGCCAACTGGGATATGGGTGGTGCATACTGGGAAAAACAAAATCCGGTAGCCCAACGCACATTCGCCAACTCTCCACACCAGTTTGTAGACAAATGGGATACACCTATCCTTTGCATTCATGGCGAAAAAGACTACCGTATTCTAGCCAACCAGGCAATGGCTGCCTTTGATGCCGCCGTAATGCGTGATGTTCCTGCCGAGCTACTGATATATCCGGATGAAAATCACTGGGTATTGAAACCACAGAATGGTATCCTCTGGCAACGCACATTCTTTGAATGGCTGGACAAATGGTTGAAATAAAAAACAGATGATTGAAGTCTCCTGAAACAGACCATCTGTTAGGGATGAACAGACCGTCTATTTGATACGAACAGACCATCTATTCGCAGTGAATAGATGGTCTGTTTTTTATCTCTGCATCAAGCCCTGTAATTCAAGACATAAGCGTTGTTTTACTTCTTCCATCGGCACCTCCCGTTTCAGCTCCTGTTGCAGCGAAGTGACTCCTTTATCTATAAATCCGCAGGGGTTGATATAACTGAAATATCGTAAATCAGTATTCACATTCAGCGCCAATCCATGCATAGTAACGAAATGACTGCTACGCACGCCAATAGCGCATATTTTACGCGCACGCGGCGTATCTCCCTCCAGCCAAACACCTGTTGCTTTCTCCAATCTCCCGGCAGCAATGCCATAAGAGGCACATACACGGATGACCGCTTCTTCCAACAAATGTACATACTCTTTCAGCCCCAACGAGAATTCTTCGAGATTCAGGATAGGATAACATACCAGTTGTCCCGGACCATGATATGTAATATCACCTCCACGATCTATATGATAGAGCGTAGCTCCTATCTTCTGAAGTTGTTCCTCACTCAACAGCATATTTCCTTCTTTACCGCTACGACCTAAAGTATAGACATGCGGATGTTCACACAAAATGATGTGATTTTCATACTCTTCCCCTGCCTGCTTGGCACGAATAAGAGCATCAAACCACTCCGTTTGCCGGGTCCATGCATCGGCATACGGAATAATATTCCAGTCTGTTACATTCAGTTTCATGCCGACAAAGTTAAGACTTTAGGGATAAAATCGTATATTTGCCGACAGCAAAATGAAAAAAGATGAAACATAACTTCCCACAAGTAGATTTGCCGGTTGAAATGCTGGCATGGAGAGATGTTACAGAAGATATTCTGAATCTCTATCGCCAGTCATGCCGTCTGAAGGCATGTATTTTTGCATTATGCACTGAAGGGACCATTACAGCATCCATCAATCTGATGGAACATGAAATAAAAAAGAATGATCTGATCATTCTGATGCCGGGAACTATCTTACAGCTCAATGAGCAAGTAGAAAAAGTACGGCTTTGCTTCGTAGGTTTCTCCAGTCACTGCGTCAACGGTATTAATCTATTGCAGGCTACGATGGGATCTTTCTCCAAAATATGGGATAATCCGATTGTAAATGTCAGCGACTTAATAGCATCCTACTTCGTGGATTACTTTGCACTACTGACACGTATATTAATCTCCCATCCTACCGCCACCAGTACCGCAATGGCACAAAGTGTGCTCCACAGCATTTTGCTTGGAATTAATGCCCTTTATGCCAATCGTCCGCAAAGCATTCTTGCCAAAAGCCGCAAAGAGGAAATCTGCCAAAAATTCGTACAACTGGTTATTGAAAATTATATGACTGAGAGACGTGCTCAATTCTATGCCGACAAGCTGGGAATTTCATTGCAGCATCTCAGCACTACCGTAAAACAAGTAACAGGAAGGAATGTACTCGAAATTATTTCGCATGTGGTGATTACAGACGTCAAAGCACGGCTGAAATCCACAGATATGACTATTCAGGAAATAGCCTATTCACTGAACTTCCCCAGTGCCTCTTTCTTCGGAAAGTACTTTAAGAGGCACATGGGGATGAGTCCGTTGGAATATAGAAATAGTTAGTATCTTAAACGAAGGCTGTTCAAGACTACCGATACACTGGAAAATGCCATAGCGGCACTTGCCAACATGGGGTTCAGCAATAATCCATTGATTGGATAAAGCAATCCGGCAGCAATAGGAATACCTATCAGATTGTAAATGAATGCCCAGAACAGATTCTGATGAATCAAGCGCACCGTCTGCCGGGAGAGATTGAATGCTTTCGGCAACAGCAACAGATCCGAAGTCATAAGAGTGACCATTGCCACATCCATGGCAATGTCCGTTCCTTTACCCATGGCAATGCTTACATCTGCACAAGCCAAAGCCTGTGAATCATTGATACCATCACCCACCATAGCTACCGTCTTTCTCTGAAGTTGAAGCTGGCGTACAAACTCTTCCTTATCATCCGGCAAAGCATCGGCAATATACTGGATATTGCCTAATCGTCCGGCAACAGCAGAAGCAGTACGTTCACCGTCTCCCGTCAGCATATAAACTTCAATACCCTGGGTACGGAGTTCGCGAACAGCCTCAGCGGAAGTCGCCTTTATCTGATCTTTGATAGCAACAATCGCAAGCAATTCATCCTTGCGGCCAAAGTAAACGATGCTACAACCGTCCGACTCGTATTGAGCCAGCATTTCTCCCAAAACATCAGTCAGGGTGGCATGGTAATCTTTCAACAACTTGTGGCTGCCTGCCCAATACTCAGCACCCTGATAAGTCACTTTAATACCCTTACCGGTAATACTTTCAAAACCATCCAGAGTTGCAGGAGCAATGTTCTCTTGTTCTTGCAAGGCAGTGACAATAGCACCCGCCAGCGGATGCTCCGATTTAAGCTCGGCAGCCAGAAGAATGTCTTTATAATGTCCTTCCTGCGGCTGCGCCCATAACCAACCGGCAACGGTAGGATGCCCTTCAGTCAATGTACCGGTCTTATCCAATACCACAACATTTACCTTTCGCATCTGTTCCAGTGCCACAGCATCTTTTATCAGAATATGATGATCGGCAGCCTTACCGATACCTACCATCAAAGCCGTAGGAGTAGCCAGTCCCAATGCACAAGGGCAAGCAATCACCAATACGGAAACCGCCGACAGCATGGCATGTGAAAGCATATCCACACCACCAAAGAACATCCAGATAAAGAATGTCAGGACAGACAAACCCAGTACGACAGGAACAAAGATACCCGTCACTTTATCTACAATACGCTGCACGGGAGCCTTACTGCCTTGCGCTTCCTGCACCATACGGATGATACGCGCCAGCACTGTTTCTCCACCTACTTTCTCGGCACGGATAATGAACGATCCTTTCTGATTGATGGTTCCGGCCAACACATGCGAGCCAATCTTCTTTTCTACCGGAATAGGCTCACCGCTTATCATGCTTTCATCTACATAAGAGTCACCTTCGGTCAGAAAACCATCCACAGGGATTTGCTCACCGGGGCGGACACTCACCAGATCATCGATGTTCAATTGATCCAAAGGTACATCCAGTTCTTTACCGTCGCGTACTACACGGGCTTTCTTAGGTTGCAAACCCATCAGTTTGCGGATAGCAGTGGAAGTATTTCCCTTCGCACGTTCCTCCATGAGTTTACCTGTCAAAACGAAGGCGATGATAACCACAGCAGCTTCGTAATAGACATGAGGCTCCAATCCACGGTTATACCAGAAATCGGGGAAGAAAGTATTAAAGACGCTGAACAGGAAAGCAATGGATGTACTTAGTGCCACCAGTGTATCCATATTGCTGCGTCCCAGACGTGCTTGTTTCCAGGCACCGGTATAGAACGGCGTACCGAACAATACCAATACAGGAATAGCAAGTACCATCTGTATCTCGTTAGAATAAGGTACATGCATGAAGACCATGGAAAGCAACAACAGGGGAACAGCAAAAATCCACGCTCCTATCACCCGCGTTTTCAAGCGGTGATAGCGTTTCTGTTGTTCTTCTTCCTGGCGTTCTTCAACATGCTCTTCCTCCATGATGAGGTCATAGCCCGCAGCCAGTACGGCAGCACGAATTTCTCCGGGTGTCAGTTTGTCCGTCTCATAGGAGACAGACAGTGTATTGGAAGCAAAGTTGACCGAAGCATCTGCAACGCCCACCAACTTGCGAACTGTCTTTTCTACGTTATTGGCGCATCCCGCACAATGCATGTTCAGCACGGGAAACGTCTGTTTTTTTAAATTACCCATATATTGTTTTTATTTCAAGTTTTATATCAAAACAATCTCTACAGGCCGTTTGTTCGACTACTTCTTGTCCTCTTGTTTCGTTTCTTTCACGAATTCGGCTTCGTAGTTGAACTTCTTGAAACCGGCTTTCAGTTTATCCACAGTTGTCTTTTCAGCATCATAAGTAATGGAAACTGTTTTCGTTTTCAAGTCTGTAGAGAATTCTTTTACTCCTTTCTCAAATTTAATGTTATTCTTCACCTTCCGTTCACAGTTTTCGCAATGCATCTGTGAAACTTTAAAGACAGCTGTACGGATATCTTTTGCCATTACTGCCGTTACACTCAACAAAGCTACTACGAGGGCAGCCATCATTCTTTTTGTTTTCATAATCAATTTAGTTATTAGTTATTAGTAATTAGTTTCTTGCCAGGTTAAACCTCAACCCGATATATGCTTTCGCCCCGTGCATCGGTCCCCACACCATGGTAGCATCGAAATTCTCTCCCCATGGGTTAGAAGCATCGATTATCGGATTCTTCTGCTTAAAGTTCGTCAGGTTCTCACCGCCGATATAAACAGACCAGCGACGGAAATAGCGCGTCACCTGCGCACTGAGTTGCTGGAAACTACCGTAACGACGTTCCCACGAAAGACTTCCGTCAGACAGTTCATAAGGATCGGGCATCCTTCCACCACCATTCAACTGCAAGGTAGCATCGAATTGCCACAAGCCCAGAGGAGTCTGATAAGAAGCAGTCAACAAGCCTTTATATTTACCAGTAAGTGGCTTCTCCATTAATTTACCATTATAGGTAGTTTTCGCGTCCGTCAAACGGTAAGCCGCAGTCAAAGTGAAGCCTTTGAACAACGGATAATTGGCTTCTACCTGGAATACATGCGAATAAGAACGCCCATCCAGATTGTAAAAAGCCACTTCATGCGGATTGCTGTCCATATCCACTACTACCTGTTTCAGAAAATCCGTATAGTAATATTCTGCATTCACATTCAGCGTCTTACCGAAAAGGGGGATATAAGTCGAAACACTCGCACCGTAATTCCACGCTTCCTCCTGGTCCAGATGAGAAGCAATCTTCATCTTGCGGCTACTTGCCAGAAGATAATTATTCTCCGCCAATACATGATTCGTACGATATCCCTTGCCGGCAGACAAACGGAAATGCAGATATTCATTCGGATTATATTTGACGTGGGCACGCGGCGTCACAAAGAAGCCGTACTCACTACTGTGATCTCCCCGAATACCTCCCATCAGCATCAACTGATCGTTCAGATTGAATGTATATTGGACATAAGCTCCCGGAACAGACTCCTTCACAAATTTCTTCGTCAGCCCTTCTTCTGCCTGATTCGTCAGCCGATAGTTCTGATCGTAACCATCATAGTTAAAACTTAATCCGGCAGACAGACTATGCTGCTTACTGAGCTCCGTTTCAAACAGCAGCGAAGCATAAAAATTACTCTGATCCACATCATACAGTTTACGCCCGTAATTGGCATCCTGATTATGCAACGTTCCCTGTAAAATCAAAGCAAGATTCGTATTTTTCTCTTTGTCGAAGATATAAGCATTCTTCGTGAACGCTTCGTAACGATTTGTTTTGATACCTATTTCATACAGGTCATGCGAAGGAGTATTTCCGTGTGCAATCTGACCGCTGTTTCGAGTTTCATGCAACGCCTTTATACCTGCCTGGAATACATAGTGGTCACCCATATATGCCCATCGGTTCCAGACATTATATTGCTCCACACGAGGTATATCTACAAAACCATCATCATTAGAGTCATGAGATTTCGTCTCATTCTCATAATGTGCCAACAAAGAAGTGCTCCATCGCTTCGACAACTTTACCGTAGCATCCGCATTGGCTTCATAGCGGTTCGTACTACTGGCAAAAAGATTTGCCGACACCCAATCCGCTTCCGGCAATTGAGGCTTCTTGAATTCTACATTGATCTGTCCGGTTATGGACTCATATCCATTCTTCACGGACGAACTTCCTTTGCTGACCTGTATACTCTGCATCCACGGCCCGGGTACGTATCCTAAACCATAAGGAGCGGCAGCCCCCCGGAAATTGGGAATATTTTCAGTCATCATCTGCACATACGTACCGGAAAGTCCTAACAGTTTAATTTGTTTGGCTCCCGTAGCTGCATCCGAGTAACTGACATCCACGGAAGGATTCGTCACAAAGCTCTCTCCCAGATTACAGCAAGCCGCACGTGTCAGTTCGGCACTACTAATCATATCTTCATTCATCACACTGGTGCGCAGTTTCATAGTTCCCAATTTGCGGGTCACTACATTTACTTCACTCAGTTCCACTCCTTCACGAAGAACAATATCAAGTTGTTGGTTTCCTTTGTCTACATGTATCGTGTCATTCTCAAAACCAATAAAGCTAACCACAAGCATGTGGCTGCGGGCAGGCTTATGAATTGAAAAGTTACCGTCTTCATTGGTAGTTACTCCATTGGTTGTATTCATCCAAAACACATTCGCTCCCGGAATAGGTTCTCCGGCAGCATCTTTTACGACACCTGTTACTTGCGCCTGCAAAAAATTAAAAGTAAAAAGTGAAATTAATAAAAATATATATTTCATATATCTGAATTCATTTATTAAGGGTACAAAAATAGGATATATTTCATGCAACAAGGTTGCAAGACTATCCAGCTATCAATTCTTTAAAAGAGAACGTGCAAAGGTATCATCTCCGTACTCTTAGATACGGACAAACTACGGACCAGACACAGTTCAGATATAGCTTTGGATAGAACCGGGCAGGAAGGAAAACACTTCTCCTGCACACTAATTGATTCTAAATAATGAGAACAGAATATAAGGCCAGATACTGCCTCGAACTATCAGGATGCGGAGGTACGGCATACGATGCCTCTTTCAATTCCCTCGTAGGCAAGGAGTATTGGAAATCCGGCAATACTTCGCAGAAAAGTTGAATGACAGGTACGGTTATAACAGGACTTTCACATGAATATTTCACCAAATCCACTTTATAAAAAGTAGCCGTACAGCCTTCGTCTTTGCAAGATTTTTCCGGTTTATGAGAAGTTTTATGAGATTTATGGCATTTGGCACAGCCATTGGTGCAACATGCTTGCGCTGTCTCGCAGCGGGCACAACAATAATGGACAATAGAGACTCCTGCCCCTGCATAAACAACCGTCAGGGACAATAAAACTGCCAATATGTAACGAAGTCTCTTCATATCCGGTGCAAAGATAGCCAGATAAAAGCATTCATACCTATCTTTTTTCATTTTTTATATGTTCTATTCGTTAATATGTTCTATATTTGTCGATAACGAACTGATATCAAAATGTTGAATTTAACGAAGAAAGTCCAAATGAAAAAGCAATATGTCAGCCTACTTGTCATTCTACTTGCGGCAAGTGGCTTTTTATTTTCTTGCGGTAACACTGTGAACAAAAGCGCGGGTGCGCTGGAGTTCGACAGTATACAGGTAAATGAGGTAGCACACCTCTTCGGAGACACTGCGAAGCCCGGCTGCAACATCATCATCAACTTTGCATACGCTAATAAGTCGTCCGACGAAAAGCTGAAAGACAGTCTGAACACCTATTTCCTTTCAGCCTGTTTCGGAGATAAATACATGCCTCTGAAACCTGAAGAGGCGGTAAAGCTTTACAAGGAAAACTATATCAAGGATTACCTGAAAGATTTGGAACCAATGTATGCCAAAGATGAAGCTGAAAAGGAAGATTCCGCTTCAATATTAGCTTGGTATTCTTATTATAAAGGTATTGAAAGCCACGTGCAGTATTATAAAAAACATCTGCTGGTTTACCGCATCAACTACAATGAATATACCGGAGGCGCACATGGTATTTATATGTCTACTTTCCTGAATATGGACCTGCGCACCTTGAGCCCGATACGTCTGGATGATATTTTTGTAGGAGAATATCAGGAAGCTCTCACCGATTTATTATGGAACCAGCTCATGGCAGACAATAAAGTTACTACACGCCAGGAAGTGGAGGATATGGGCTATACAAGTACAGGAGACCTGGAACCGACTGAGAACTTCTACCTAAGTCCCAAAGGTATCACCTTCTATTATAACATTTATGAAATTGCTCCTTATGTGATGGGCCCGGTAGAAATTACCTTGCCTTATGAGATCATGTCGCATCTGCTGAGTGATGATACTATGGTATTGAACGAAATAAGAAACGAGAACTAATTATGATTTAGGACTTCCACCCGCATCGTAAATCATAAATTATAAATCATAATTCATAAATTATTCACATGGAAATCATTCTAAAGTACTTCCCAGACCTCACAGAGGCGCAGAAGCAGCAATTTGCGTCCCTCTATGATCTCTATACGGACTGGAATGCAAAAATAAACGTCATATCACGTAAAGACATTGAAAACCTGTACGAACACCACGTACTCCATTCATTGGGTATAGCTAAAGTGATTCGCTTTACCCCCGGCACCCGCATCATGGACCTTGGAACGGGCGGTGGTTTTCCGGGTATTCCCCTTGCCATCTTATTCCCCGAGGTGAAGTTCCATCTTGTTGACAGCATCGGGAAGAAAGTACGTGTAGCAACGGAAGTAGCCAACAGCATCGGACTGAAAAACGTGACTTTCCGCCATGCACGTGCTGAGGAGGAAAAGCAACTCTTCGATTTCGTTGTAAGCCGTGCCGTGATGCCGTTGGCCGACTTGCTGAAAATCATCCGCAAAAACATCGCCTCCGAGCAACACAATGCTATGCCAAACGGACTGATCTGCCTGAAAGGTGGTGAGCTGGCAAATGAAGCCATGCCTTTCAAGAATAAGACCATGATGTATGATCTGAAAGACTATTTCGAAGAAGAATTCTTTGAAACGAAGAAAGTGGTTTACGTGACGCCTTAATCACAGAAATAATGACTAACATATACCTATCATGAAAATAAAAAGGTTTGAGTTTAATATGTTCCCAGTAAACTGTTATGTTCTGTGGGACGACACTCTTGAAGCTGCCGTGATAGATCCCGGTTGCTACTATGAGGAGGAAAAACAAGCGTTGAAGAACTTCATTCACAAAAATGGCCTGAACGTAAAGCACCTCCTTAATACGCACCTGCATCTGGACCATATCTTTGGAAATGCTTTCATGGTCAAAGAATTCGGTCTGCCGGTGGAAGCCAACAAAGCCGATGAATTCTGGATTGACGAAGCTCCGAAACAAAGCCGCATGTTCGGTTTTCATTGGAACGAACTGCCCGCACCGATAGGACACTATCTTCATGACGGAGATATCATCAACTTCGGTAACACTACGTTAGAAGCTATCCACGTACCGGGACATTCACCGGGGAGCCTTGTCTACTACTGTGCCGCAGATCATTGCATGTTCTCCGGTGACGTACTTTTCCAGGGCAGCATCGGACGTGCCGACCTTACCGGTGGTAATTTCGACGAACTGAAAGAGCACATTTGCAGCCGCCTGTTCATACTGCCCAATGAAACGATTGTCTATCCCGGACATGGCGCCCCGACCACTATCGGTATTGAAAAGGCAGAAAATCCATTCTTCAGATAAGAGTAAGAGTCCACCACAGATTACACAGATTCACACGGATTTCTTTATCCGACAATCAGTAAAAGAAATTATTAATCTGTGATAATCCGTGTAATCTGTGGTGAAAAAGAAAGCATAAACTTTTAATCAAAATATAGATATGAAAAACGACCTATTAGCTTGCCGCCACATCGGCATCAGCGAAAAAGACGAAGAGAAAATGCTCCGGAAAATAGGAGTCGGCAGTCTGGATGAGTTGATAGACAAAACCATCCCTGCAAACATTCGCCTGAAAGAACCTTTGGCATTGCCCGCGCCTATGACTGAATATGAGTTCGGACAACACATCACCCGGTTGGCGTGCAAAAACAAACTTTACACAACGTATATCGGCCTCGGCTGGGATAACACCATTACCCCCGCCGTTATTCAACGGAATGTATTCGAGAATCCGGTATGGTACACTTCTTATACCCCCTACCAGACCGAAGTTTCGCAAGGACGCCTCGAAGCGTTGATGAACTTCCAAACCGCAGTATGCGACCTGACAGGTATGCCACTTGCCAACTGTTCTCTGCTGGATGAAGCGACTGCTGCGGCAGAAGCAATGACTATGATGTATGCTCTGCGGGGAAAGGAAATGAAGAAAGCCGGAGCAAACAAGTTGTTTGTAGATAGTAAAGTATTCCCTCAGATTAAAGATGTATTAGTCACACGTTCTGCGCCTCAGGGAATCGAACTGGTTTACGGAGATTACGATACTTTTGAATTTACTCCGGAAATATTCGGAGCTTTAGTACAATATCCTGCTGCTAACGGTGCGATCCGGGATTACAGAGCTTTTGCCGATCGGGTACATGCCAATGGTTCTCTTTTGACTGTTGCCGCCGATTTGATGAGTTTGGTATT